>Ga0222715_10000146_pt1 | contig 70972 bp, 78 predicted proteins | sample C33_9DmetaG_FD_165056 | JGI IMG/M metagenome (GOLD analysis project Ga0222715, IMG submission 165056) | Estuarine water microbial communities from San Francisco Bay, California, United States - C33_9D | ecosystem: Environmental > Aquatic > Marine > Unclassified | place: USA: California...
GCCTCGATGGACGCGAACGGCGTGCGGTGCGGCGACATCATCCCCACGAGCGCGACCTTCGAACACTTCCCCCAAAACGGCACGCTGCCGGCGGTCGAGAGCACACCGGACGATTGCGACAACTGCCATCGCGTGCCGTCCCACTGCGCGCCCCACCCCACGCGAACGCGGTCGGGTTTGGGAAGATTCAATTGTTTGAGAACTTCCCTGAACAATTCGGGTGGCGGTGTGTGGAGGATTTCCCGTGGCAGATTCACCATCACACAACTGACCGTGTCGCCGTCCAACCGCGCGGGGATAATCTTCCACCGACTCGTGAACGCGGATTCGTACATGTTGACGTCCGGTGCCTGTCCCGGTTCGTAATCCAACAGGACATTGATGCATTCGTACATACCCGACTGAATCTTCGCGCGCGCACCGACCCAGTTGTCCTTGATCAGAGACAACGCGGGTTTGTTGTCCACGCACAACACCAACATGCCTTCGTCCACTTTGTCTCCATTACTAAACGTCGCGACGAATGCGTCCTCGGCGTACACCACGTCCTCTAATCGGGTGTTGAACACGAAACGAACGCCTCGACGCTCGAGGGCGTCTTGCATCACCGCGCACATGTACGCCCCCGACGTGCGCTGCGTCGACTGCCTCGAGAGAATCACGTAATCGAAGCTCTTGACGAACTCGTACGCGGTCATCGTGTCCCAACCGACACCATCCATCATGAACGGAAGCGTCGACAACACGCGATGACCATCCTCGCTGAGTTTTCCAAGTGCGTCCTTCAAGGTCACTTTCTTGTAGTGATCGGGTCTCGACAACACCCGAGTGCTCAATGTGATGAGTGACACGTAATCCCGGGCGCCCAACCGACGGAGTATGGGCGTGAACATGTCTTGATCGTTCTTCTTGAACACCGCGTTCCAGTCCAGACCCATCTCTCGAAACATCTGACGACAGTTGACGTACGCGCCGTCGAACACCAGTCTATGCGAATGAAGATCTCTTTGATCGTCGAGCGGTTCCCACCACGAACCACCCGCCGCGGGTTTCCCATCGTAGACGACGACGTTTTGATTCGTGCTGGAAAGTTCCCAAGCCAGCGCCATGCCCGTGGGACCGGCGCCGCAGATGGTGACCACCATATACCATGTGTCACTAGAAAAATCCGGTCTCTTCACGCTCCTTTTTCGTCTTCAAGGCGTACGAGCCGATCATGAGTATCAACACCGAAATTACGGCAACCTCAACATCTGGAACGGCGGTCATAGCTAACGCAACCATCGTGATGAATTTGAACCACCTGTAGTCGAAGAGTTTGCTGACGCGCTTGGGTGTGCTGATAATTTGCGCGCTGAAGAGCACGAGGATGGTGTAGATGATCGGCACGCGAACGTAACTCTCGAGCCAATCCGCACCGAGACCAGAGAAAAGCGTTGTGAATCGGGGTTCCTTCGTCCACGAATATTGCAGACGCCCCCACTTTTTCATTTACATGTGTTGGTATTTTTTTTGTGCACGCATTCCAAGAGATGCTGACCATATGTCAGACATCCAAGGTAGTCCAAATCGCAACCACACCTCGAATGAAACAAAAATTTAAGACTTGGAAATTTGCCGCTAACTTTTTGTACAGAAACTACACCACACGTGACAAAAAAGTACTCGGACAATGGGTCAAGACGGAGCTCCTTGACTTGGGACCGACGTTCGTCAAGCTCGGTCAAATCGTGTCGACGCGTGGTGACCTTTACCCTCCTCTTTTTGTCAAGGAACTTGAAAGTCTGCAGGACGATGTTCCACCCGTCGAGATCGATACCGCACAACTCCCCCTCCACCTCTTTTCCGAATTTTGTGACGTTCCATTCAAATCTGCAAGCATAGGTCAGGTGCACAGAGCCACCCTTCTCGATGGTCGAGAAGTGGTCGTCAAAATCAAGAGACCGGGCATCTACGACATCATGAAAAACGATACGGACAACGTGAAAGATATTGTACAATTTCTCGAACGCATCGGCGTCGACACGGGCACGGGCAACGGCTACGTCTTGGACGAGTCGATCGAAAATCTTCTGCGAGAGAGTGATTACGCGCTCGAAGTGCAGAACGCCAAACGATTCCGAAAGAATTTCCGAAAGAGCGCGTGGGTGCAAGTACCCAAGGTGTTCGACGAGTACTGCACGGACGACATCATCGTCATGGAGTACGTGCCTTCGATCAAGTTAGACAACGCGCCGGTGAATAAGAAGAAGATCTGCGAAGCGCTTATCACAAGCTACGTGAAACAAACGATGACGGATGGGTTTTTCCATGCCGATCCACACCCTGGAAATTTGGGCATGTCACTGGACGGAAAACGCCTCGTGTTTTACGATTTCGGGTTGTGCATCGATATCGACGAGACGCTTCGAAAAGGTTTCATGGAATTACTCGTACACATCGTGTCAAAAGACACGAAGAAGATCGTCGAGACTTTGGTGAATTTGAAAATCATTATTCCACAGAGTGACATCGAAGACCTCGAGGTGTTTTTCGACACAATCCTGAATTACTTGGGGAACATGGACGTCCGAAATCTCACCGATGAAATCGTGTCCGACCCACTCATGATGGAGTTGGCGCAGCAGAAACCGTTCATCATCCCGAGCGCGTTCGTGTACCTCGCGAAGACATTCAGTCTCGTGGAAGGTCAGTGCATTCGACTGGACGATGAATTCAACTATTACGCATACCTCACACCAATCGTGCAGACTCAGATCTCGTCGAATATCGACGTGTCGAAAATGTTGAGGAACACCGCGGAGATGCCACTCCTGGTGAAAAACATGAGCACCGCTATCCTCGGCTTGGAAAAGTCGAGGGCAGGGTTGAAACGCTCGTTGAAAAAAACGCGTCAGGAGGTTCGCTACGCACAGTATAGCATTCTATGTGCACTCACTGCTTTCGAATTACATGACCAAGACAAAATCGGACTCGCCGTGACGTTCGCGCTATCGTCGCTCTTCTGGGCGTTCACTTCTCGAAGAAATCAATGACTTGTTCTTCGGGGGTCGTCGAAGAGTTCTTTTTCTCAAAGAATTCTCGGTGTTCCTTGAGCAGTTCCTTCGTGCGACGCTCCTCGTCGCGCGCGATCTCTTTCAAGCGATCACCCATGCGATCGAGGTCGTGACGACGTTCCTTGATGAGACGCTTCCCAAACTTCTTGAGCTTCTTCGTCGGGTCCTTTTTCTTCGCGGAAAATACAACGGTCGGTCGGTGGTGGGAAAGGGTAATCGTCATCATGATGTTTGTTCTTACTCTTCAGTTAGACAATAATCTTTAATCACATGTAATATACATGAGGTGTACCAATTGTCAGAAGAGATGTCCGATCGTCGACGCGTTCGAATGTAAACTGTGTCAAGAAGAATACTGTTCCCTGTGTCGACTTCCGGAGACGCACGAGTGCACCGGGTTGGAAGAGAAGATCCAAAAAGATCGCGAGGCGCTGTCGGAATCGCTCCCCAAGTGTGTGCCGTCGAAGATCTGACTCACGACGCACCCATGTCGGACTTGAGTTCGTCGATAGATTTGTAATACCTGCGAAGATCCTTCATGAAACGTTTGTTATTCTCCAAACACTCACACTCGGGTGCGTTCTTAAGAATGTACGCCAGGTTGCTCTTCGAGTACTTCGTCTCTCTCTGCTGTTCCGTGGGTTTGCGCGCGACGACCTGCTTTGTCTTCGCCTTCGTGACCGGAAGCGGTGCGACGCGCTTCGTGAAACTCAGTGCCTGTAACACTGTATCAGCCATGTCGTCCTTCTTCTTCGTCTTGTCGAACACGGACAACCACCGTCCGTTCTGCTCGTCCGTGTCCACGATGAATTGACGACATCGCTCGACTGCGGTCTTTTTTCGCTTCACGTATTGCGCGCGACCGGTGCCGACGACGTCGGGTACCTTGTGTTTGGCGTCGTATATGATGGTCTCACTGCGAGGGGAACGAATCACAAAGTAGGAGTGAAGGAAATGCATCACCATCACCATGCGTTTGTTGCGCGGAGGCTGCTTTTCGATCAGTATGGTGTCCGCGTCGAGCACCCACGGGCGCGCGTCCAGGTGGTCTCTGAGACATGGAAAAATCCCATCCTTGTGTTCTGGCGGAATGCCGTCGACGTCCCATTCGATCACGGTGTTCGTCGAGTCGTCCAGAAGACACAGGGCGAGGTTGCGTATACCGACATCAATCGATAAAACAGTCATTACTTAAGATTACATGAACTTCTTTAACCGTCGGCGTTACCGCACATATTTAGAGAGTGAACGACCACTCGGATAGTCCGTGACCATTTCGAAACCGAACTCGGCGAAAACACCCGAGAAGAACTCCAACTCCTCGCGCGTCCACAGACTCGAACCGTCTTTGGCGCGTAAGAACGTCGAGATCAGCGTACCCTCCGGCACTATGCTCGCGTTGTTCTTCCAGTCCAAGGGGTGTTCGCTCCAACATCGCATGTACTTGCGCACTTCTTCTAAGAAGTCGAACGTAAACTCGCGTTTGTAAGGTTGCTCGTCTAACACGATCGGCGTGCCCAACCGAGCGCTCAACACACTCGCGATTTCGCGCATCTCGCCGATGTAAACATCTCGCGTGGCCTCAATTTCAAATCCGTCGGTGTGTGTACGCAACATGTTCGTTCGTAATAAATGTAGTCATTGAACCTTTAAATCTTCTTCGCCGCAGCCTTCGACATGTTCTGAGTCGCCTGTTGACCCGCCGGTGACATCATGAAAACGACCAAACCGATGCACACGACACACAACAGCGCCACACACGCGAACACGATGTTCCCGTACGCGCCGACGATTCCTGTAATGCCTCCTAAAATGGAGTCAAAGATCGACGCGAACCCGGTGTTCTCTTGTTTCACGTCGGCTTCAGCCTTCGTCGCCAAATCGTTGATGACCTTGTTTTCGAGCAGTTTCTCGGTGATCACGCTGCTGACGACTTCCGCGGAGAGTTGGGCGGTGATATCTTGGCTCAAATCCAGACCACCCTTGCCTTCCGGACAGATGATGTTACCCCCGAAAATCAATCGCTGTTGGTTGATGTTGATCTGTTCATTCATGACTTGGGTCAGGTTTTCAGTGGTGATGTTTTGTGTCACCACCGTACGAACAGCAGTCTTGATGGTTTGTTCGATGTTTTGATCCGACTTCCCGATGACATCAGAGAGTGAACCCAACTCCGTGAGCATGCCCATGTTCGAAGACGCGCTTTGTTCGAGCATGTTTTGAATGTCGTTTGCCATGCTGACGATTTCAGACGTCGCCGCCTGTACTGTAGACGTCATCTTTGCGTCTATTGTCTGCGACGTCTTAATGTCACATCCGATCACGTTCCCCTTGATGATGAGCTCTAACTTGTTAATCGATGTCTGTTCGTTCCCAACCTTGACGGCATTCTTCGTAATCTGGTTGGTCATCATCTCGGTGACCGCGTCCATCTGGAAGAATTGCTTGACGGTTTGAGTCTTCTTCCCTCCCATGACGACTAGTAGTTATGATCAGTACAGAAAAAAAAATATGAGGACATGACAGAATGAGTTGCGAGAAGCGTCCGACCACCCAAGAGGAGGTCGACGCGTGCGACTCCATGGACATCGAACAAGTCGGTGTGCCCGGTCTGCGAATGGCGAACGGATGGATCGCACTCGCACGCGATCAAACACCCTCTCTCGTTGGAAGTGTATCAGCCCTCTACCAGAAAAAGGCGACGGAGTGGTGTACGAAAGAAGGCAAGAAGACCGAACGACTCAACGATAAGATCGAAGCCACTGGAGACAACACGTGTGCGATCTTCGACATGGACAAGTCCACCCTTCGAGCGTACTGTCTCGAAAATGATCGACTGAATCCGGCGAAATCGGTGACGCCGCAATGTTCGAAAGGGGCTTTGGGTGATGATATGTACAACGAAGTGAACGTGCAGTATTGCAACGAGAACCCGAAAGAACAGTGGTGTCTGTGTCACAACATCGTCAACGATCGGTGTGGTGACAGCCCGGACGGTGCCGGATGTCGAAATGCCAAACTCGACCCTAAACTCGCCGACGACGCCGTGCTCGGTCAAAGCTCGTACGATAAATTGAATTCACTCAACCACTGTCGACGACGCGTATGTACCACGGACCAGTTCGTGCCGAGAAATCGAGGGACATGTCCTGAAAAATTTGAAGCGTGTGGGGCGACGTTCGAACTGCGGTACATGAAGAACTCGGACATCGTAAGGCAGTGTGTTTTGGGACAGGGCGGGACGGAAGAAGATTTGGAAATGCTCGGCGAAGTTCCAGACTTAGAAGACGCTCTCAAACTTCAACAGATTCTGACCGCCACGGACGAAAGTGCGCTGAAGCGTAAACAAGTGCGTTCGAAGGATGATAAATACGTCATCATATCCGTTGTCATGAGTTGCTTTTGCTTGATGGCTATGATCGCGGCAATGTCCGCTCGAAAATAAATTTACCCGTCATTTAGTATGGACGACACCCAACTTGCGTCGACGATCAAAAACTTGCGTCGCAAGCGTGGTTCGATATATGCACCTCTCAAATACTTTCGTGGGTTGAAGACACCGTCGGGTGTCGAGCGAAGATATTTGAAGATGTTGCGAAGTGATTACAAACCCTTCCCCACGGACAAGGGTGTTCGAACGCGTCGATCAAAATACACGACCGCCTTCGAGAAAAAGTACGGCGACAAGATCAAGACCCTACCCCAAATCGCCCGCGCCACGGGCGTGCCGCTGTGGACCTTGCGAACGGTGTACAACCGAGGTCTCGCCGCGTGGCGAACCGGACACCGTCCGGGTGCGTCCCAACACGCGTGGGCACAAGCTAGGGTGTACTCGTTCGTGTTGGGCGGGAAGACCGCGCGAACCGCGGATAGTGACCTAGCTCTATTTCTCCACCATTACAATAACAAGCAATAAGCACATACACATAGACATAGAGAGAGAACCAGTCACTCCAATACCTATCTTAGCGGTCTTTTTATCAATACCCATCAAAGTATCCCGTGTGGTATCCTTTTGCGGCTCTCCACCACCATCGTCCTCTTCCCCTTCCACCGGAGCATCACCACCACCGGTCTTTTGTTCGTTATTGCAAGTAATAGTGATACCCGAGTCGACCATGTGCCCTGCGACCTTGACGTCCTGAATGCACAGCTGCAAATTCATGGAACACTCGTCGCTTCCGTCGGGTTTGAAAGCGTCCGTTGTTTTGCAGATGTTTGCTCGACAGTGCATGCGTTCTTCGAATTGTTGGCGTACCGTCCCTGTCACTTGGTCGGCTGGAATGTCCGCCAAGAGTGAATCGTGTGCCGATTTCACCGTGTTACACCCCGCATAATCACCCGGGTTCGTCAAACACTTTCCCTTGAACGCGTTGTAACAACTACACCATTCATCGTTCTTTCCTTCGCCTTCGCAGTAGACACCCGCGAGTCGACTGTGTTCGTCTTTACCGATGTTTTCCTGCATACACAATTCGGTCTTGATGGCACTCGGAGTGCTCTTGCAATAATCCGCCGCCTTGAGCTTCGCAGTCGCTTCGTTGACTTTCGTCGAGAGGTATCTGTAGCACGTCGTTCCATCGTCCGCGACCTCAGTGTTCAGGTTCTTAGCATCTTCACAGAACCCCTTTCCGACGGATGATATGTTCAACGCGTTTGGTTTCTGATGTCCAACGAGAAGCTGATGGTAAACTGATTTTTCATCGGTTCCTGCGGTTGTCGCGATCGTATTCTTGCTCATGTCCTTGATGAAATCTGACGTGATACTGGGTTTAGGATACAAGCACGTGAAGCCGGTCTGTCCACCCGTATCTTTCGCGTGTATCTGCACCGGTGCGTTCGGACATGGATTACCTCTCACCGTGGGTTTGTATTCAAGCGTGCTACCACACGCTTCTGCTGTGTAAATGCGCGTGCGGTGTCTTCGTCTCGGCTTGTGTCTACCCAGTTCTATGTTGGCGCCACAGTGCTTCGCTTCGTTATACTCTAAAGCATGACTTTTAGTTTCAATAGATGCACCCGCGTACCACCCTGCGGCGAATGTGGCATAGTCTTCCGCCATCTATCCTATACATAACTCTTGCAAAAAAAATTTCCGGCAATCGTGATCCTTTCACCACTCCCCTGTGTCGATACTCGATGGAGCATAAAGGATGGAAAAAACATGAGCGTCCCCTCTTTCACATCTAGGATGGTCTCGCGTTGGAACGCCGGGCATTTGTCGAACCCGGGTACGGGGATATTCGGCGCCGGGTTGACATATATGAACTTAGCATCCTTTTCCGGGTCGTATTTCAAGAAATATACGAAACCGAACACACACTCCGCCACATCCTTACCGTCCCCTTCCCCGTGATGCCAATGCATCTCTTGATTATGCCCCTCGCGGTACACGTTCACCCAACAGTCCCTTTCACACCCTGTGCAGTCTACGTTTCCGCACCTGAACATCACCGGTTGTTGTATAGAATCTTTCAATCCAAGTTTACAGAGATATTCGGTTAAAGTGTCTTGAATTGTTTGAATGATGACGCTGTCATTTTTAATAAACGGGTGCCGGTTTTTGTGCTCGAAACCATGTCCGTCGGGTGAACTCGTCAAACAATTCGCATTCCAGTCTGTCGACTTGAGAACGCTCTGTCCGACCTCTTGTTGCAAATACTCGCCCATTTCATTTCGAATTTTCGAGACCTCTTCTGGTGTGAAAGGTTCGAAGATTCCAACTGGATATCCGAACACGTTTGTGATCATGACTACATTTACCGAATGAATTTTAAAACGGCATCCAACTCCGCCTGTGACATCGCCTTCTCCTTTGCAACATCCTTCACTTCTTCTTTCTTTTCATTCTCATACCTTTCTCTTCCATACCACAGGTACAAGGCGACGATGACTCCAATGGCAATGACAACCTGTGTTCGATTCTTCATGTACTATTAAAGAACATTTTTGTGTGTTATAGAAGAATGTACTGCTGGTGGTGCTGTCATGATTTCGAGACACATCGTTTGGAGATGCCTTACGCGTACGATGCTGGGAAGAAGACGTTTCAGACCACTGGAAATTTCTGTTCCTGGTCGTGCATGAAAAGTTTCGCCCTGGAAAAGTACGGCGTGCACAAGGGTGGTGCAATCTGTTCCAACATCCTCTTGATGCGCAAGCGCATGTACGACGAGTTTTCACCGATAGAGAGGGCGCCGAGTCGTTACCTATTGAACGTGTTTGGCGGTGACATGACGATAGAAGAGTTTCGACGTGGACTGATGTGCGACGCGTCGAAGGGTCTCGCGAAAGACGTACCTACCGAAGACATCGTCGATAAAGGGGTCAAGACTGTACCCGTGTCATCTATTGCCACCAATGATAAAAAATTGGAGGAAATAAAGGAGACAAATGTTCAGAATGAATCGTTGACGCCTAAATTGAAGTTGAAGCGGTCGAAGCCGCTGCCGAGGTCTCACACCGATCTGGGATCGGCGTTGGGTCTGATCATAAACCCCGCGTGACAATTGTTACACGACACGCCCTCGTAGACGAACGCACACGCAGTGCATTCACTGAGTGGACGAACCTTTCGCGGTCGTAACTCGCCGTTAGAGAATCTGATCAGTTGTGCGATTGTAAAAACACCATAGTCGACCATCGTTTGCAAATTAGGAAACATCGCTTACTTACCAAAGCATGAACACACGTTTTTAACCTTGAGCAACATCGCCATACCATCGATCATTGGACCCACCATGTTCTTCAACACGATCTCGCGCTCGCTGTCTTCGTCGCCGGAGTCGATTTCCTCGATGAGGAAGAACAACAGTTGCGTCACCAACTTCTTCTTCTGCGGACCGTCCAACCCCGCGGCACCCTTCTTCAACGACGACGACAGGCGCATGAGTTCGGCGAGAATGCCCGGAACGTCTTCCTTCGTGAGACCATCCGCCATGTACACTTTGCGAATCCGGTCGACGGTGTCCGTGATCTTCTTCGCCTCCGCGCCAGTCTGTGAAAATCGTTCGAGGATTTCTTCGAGCTTCATTTATATTCTCACCAGATATTATAATTGCGCAGATGGATCGCACCCTCGTCGTCGGTGCGGTGGGCATAGGCGTGTACCAGATGTTCGACAGTCTGAGAAAAGAACACACGCCCGCGGATTTACCCGATTTGTACTTGGGGGTGCTCGCGTCCCTCATGTGGTTGGTGTATCAGGCGCGGAAAGGCGCAAACGCGTCTGCCCTGTATTCAGGAGCCGCGCTTGTTCTTCAGTTATACCTGATAACCGCGGTCTACCATCGCGATCGAGAACGACGCCAGTATGAGGATTCGTGGCTAGATGGCAGATGACCTGAAGAATTTTGATTTTCTCTTCAACGCTCATCCGCCCCGTGCGTTTGAGGGCGTGCGCGAACATGCAACACAGCACGTATGTGGATTCCACTATCGTCATCCCCTTACTTGGTGTGTGAGAAATTAGAAAGTGGTCATCGCCGGCGCCGCCGCCACGGGCGGCACAACCTTCGGCTTCTTGGTCACCATGAAGCCGCCGATGAGCAAACTCAAAATGAACATGGGGAGGGCGAAGTAGGAGAATTGTCTGTTGGACTTTTTAGAGTTCTTGCACTTATTGGTCAAGGACACGACCATCGACGCACCGATGACGCCCATGAGACCGAAGAACGTCATCCAGAGACCCAAATCACTCTTGAACATGCGTCCGAGGAACAGGGTGAGCGGAATAGTAAGGGCGATCGTCAGCGTATGACTCAAAAATTTGTACAGGTTGTCGTACGTCTTTTGACCCTTGACGGTATCACATTTCAAGTACGTGTCGATGCCGATGCTGGAGATCACCATGTACGCGAACGCCAGCAAGCACACCATCCCGATCGCGCCGTAGGACATCTCCAGGGTAGCCTTACCGGACGCGATCTTCTTGGCGTTGTTGAGCGCCTTCTTCATCACGGGACTCGTTGCAAGTGCTGGTGTATATCCGGGTAGCATAGGTTTTTTAGAACCCATGATGTCGGTTCCTTCTGTGTAATATTCAAACATATTTTTTTGAACATCCATCACAGATGAAATTCGACCTACAAGCGTGTGCCAAACAAGGATTTGGAAACGTGCTCATCATGCTCGCGGATTTCAAGTATCAACACCCGAACCGAGAACTCTGCCTGCCCGAACCGATCGACTGTGTTGAGGGATTCGTGATCGACGACGACCCGAACGAGGAATCGTACACGGGTCAGATTTTCATGAACCCGTTCACCATGAAACACGTGCACACGATCATTCGAGATTTCGTACGACCGCCACCGCGCGTGAAAGAGCTCGTCGACGCGAACGTGCATGGGTGTCGGTTGGGTGTGCACATCCGGCGCGCCGCCTACGGCACTGACTCGAAACACGTGGGGAACGCCGACGACATCCATAAGAAAACCCCGATGCTCATGTGCAGCGACGATGGACTCCAAAAATTCATCGACATTATCGAACGCGCCGACGAACCCATCTTCCTCGCGAGTGACAGTCTCGAACTGAAGAAGCAACTCGCTGAAAAATACCCGAAAAAGATCCGAACCTACGACGTGCCCGAGATCGTCATCGCGTCTCACGAGTTCAAGGAGGTCAAAGACGCCACGCACGCGTACGTGGACTGGTTCCTTCTATCGCAATGCACGAGGGTGTGTGTCACCGCGGGGTCACCCAAAGACTTGGTGGGATTCTCGACATTCGGATACACGGCGGCTGTGTACGGGCATTGTGACATTCATTTTGTATGGAATTAAACCTTGTGATATCTAGTCGAATACTTTTTGCGTAAAATCGTCAACCCATTGTTCCACGGCAGCGTCGCGAATTCCCAGAATTGTGGGTTCATTTCGGCGACCGCTCGATACGGACCACCGTCCGCCCACTGCGAGCCCGCGTTCGGTGTGAGATCGCTGTGATAGAACGGCGTCGTGCCGTACATGCAATCGTGAAGCACGACGACACTCGAAGGCGACACACACTGATCTAACAGCGCCAACTCCTTCGCCACGTGCGGATAGGAATGCCAGTCGTCCACGTACACGAAATCCTGGACTATCGATTTATCCAGCTGTTCCAAATACTTCAAGGCGTCCATCTGTACGAACTCCCAGTGCGGTCGCAAATCCTCAGGACATACCTCGTCGAAGGGCGTGGGTTCGACGTCCACACTGACCACCTTTGCACCGACCGCCTTCGCCGCCATGAGAAGTGGAAGTGTCGTGCTCCCACCACGCACACCCAACTCGAGAATGCGCTTCGGGCGCTGTCCGAGAACCATCCCGAATAGGGTGGTCAGGTGGCGATCGCTATCGCCATCACCATGCAACGTTTTGTCGACGATCGTATTCATCTACCATCGCATCGACGCCTTCCTTTAACGTGATTCGTGGTTTCCAATATCGCAGCATGAATTCATCTGGATCGTCCCGCAACGTGTGCGTCGGGTCGTTGAAACTGGTCACCAGACTGTGTGGTGTGATCATTCGCGCCAAGTCCAGGATCTTAATCCACTCAAACGAACTCACGTCCACGTGACCGTGACTTCGCATCGCCTTGATCTCTTTGAAATTTTCCGCGAGTGCCACGAGACATCGACCGCAATCATCCGCGTGCAAGAATTGGCGAACCTCCTGCCCGTTCGTGAGGAGTTCTATCTTTCCATTTCTCTTGAATTTGTCGATGAAATCGGCGATCACGTGCGATTTCTCCGAGACTTCCTCGTACCCGTACACGTTCCACAGGCGCACGGACACACCGGAGAGCAGTCGGGTGTAGTGTTCACCCAAGTGCTTCAGCGTCCCGTATGGATGATCCATGTTCCACATCTGCGTCGAGGCGAAGGCGAACGGTGCGCCCTCCAACGCTCGGAACGCGTGCGTCATGATCCGCACGTTGTTGTCCAGGAAATTCGTCGACGGTTTCGTCAGATATTTCGCCCCACCCACGTCGTACGCCAAGAAGAACGTGAAATCGCACGCCTGGACGATCGTCCGAAGGTGAGACACGCACGCCTCGCGACGAAGGTCGTGTGCGTCATCGATCTTGATGTCCCATTCCTCCACCTCGTGTCCCGCCGCGTCCAGTGCGTGCACCAACCCCTTCCCCACAATACCTCTCGAACCCAAAACGAGGACCTTCATTCCTCAATACTCGCTCCAAATCTTTAACACGTCTGGGATTTTTTCGATGACGCTCTCGGGCGTGGGCTGATGATGGAATCGTCCATCGGTCGAGCGTCCATTTTCGTAGTGATCGGCGAATTGTTCCTTCGTCACGGGCGCCACGCTCTCGTCGTGGCAGTGACTGAAATTGTTGATTTTGTTGAACACGTGCTCGGTCGATCCGAAACTCGAGAAATGCCACCCCGCGTTTTGTGCGTAAGGAAACTTCCAGCGATTGTCTCGGAAAAACTGCGGCACCACGCGCTCGTCTTCGGTGAACAATTTGTACCGTGCCATGACCGTACCGAACCATGGTTCGACCACTTGCATCCATTTCAAACTGTACTCGAACGCCCACATGTGCGCGGTGACGACGACCGCACCCTCGGGCATCACACCCACCCAATCGATGTTTGGAATTTCGTCGACGTCGCCGATCATGACGAAATCTTCCGGTTCCAGATCGAGTCCATCCAAGCCTCGCGTGATGCAATTGCGCTGATGCCTCTCACGCGCCCACGGGTCGTCGCCCTCCGGATTGTCGTCGACGACGACGTTGATGATCTTGTCCTTCCACTCCGCAAAGTCCTCCCTGTGACGCAAGTTTTCAAAGTAGACCAAGGGTTTGTCGTTCCCGCGAAACGTCTTCGTCGATTCCACGAGCACGAACTTGTCCACCTTCGGTGAGAGATATTCCAATCTCTTTCGAAGGAGTTCGGTTTCGTTGTAGAATGTGAAACAATCGACGACTGTCATGATGTAAGTTAAAAGGTATCGAGTTGTTTAAGTCAGTCATGATACCCAAGGTCATCCACAAGGTGTGTATCGTTGATGGGGGTAAGATGCCAAAATTCCCGGACGGACTGAAACACGCCCTCGAGACGTGGTATCGCAAAAACCCGGGATTCAAAATCAAATTGTACTCGGGTGACGATTGTGTGCAGTACATCAAAGACAACTACGACGATCGCGTGCTCGAGGCGTACAATCGCTTGAAACCCTATTCTTACAAATGTGACCTCATGCGCCATCTCATCATGCACGCCGAGGGTGGGTGGTACAGCGATCTTCGTCAGGTGTGTTTGGAATCCCTCGATGTTTTTTACAACAACGGGATCAAAGAATACTACACGAGCACCGATTGTCCACCGAATCAGATGTGTTTGTACACCGCATTCATAGGGTCAGTGCCAGCGCATGCTATTTCAAAAAAAATGATCGATCTCATATTGTGGAACGTCGACCGCGATCATTATGGACTCGACTGTCTCTATCCCACGGGACCGGGGGCGTACATGAACGCCGCGGTGGACTATCTCCGAGCTCACCCGACACGCGTGATGGTCGGCTTGCACGGCAGCGACGAACACGTCCACTTTGGAGGTGTCGCGTTCGTCAAGTGTAAGTACAACGACGCCAAGGGTGCGGATAACGGTGACATGCCAGGGACGAATGACTATGGGGTCATGTGGCGGCGGCGCGACGTGTACGAAGCTCGTAATTAAGCTTCGACGAACCCTTATCCAGATGAGCATAGTACAAATAATTCATACACTTTGGCGCATGGAAGGCTTCGAACATAAGTTCGAAGGGTCTCAACTTACATGCGGCAACGTGAATTCCTAGACACGCTGGGTGATCCAAACACAGCGCGTCCTTGTAATCGAGGCAGCGACCACACGCGGGGACGCTGATCAGCATGAGAGCGTTAACGACTTCAAGTGACCCACCCTGGTGTCGGTGTCGACGAAAATACCGAAGCCGGCGTCGGATAGATTTAAGCAAAACGCGACGTCCTCGGATGTCATATCTTGACATCGAATACCACTATCTGATTCGAACTCGATCAACGGTCGGTGAAAATAGGGATACGTCAATTTAGGGCTATGGAAAACCTCGCGACGCACGGCGAAAAACCCCATCCCCGCGTACGCGACCTTGATGAAACGATCACTCGACGTTCGCAAATCGTCCTTTGTCATGAAATCGAACGAACCCTTCTGCCCCATCGTTTGAATGTCCCACGCCTTGACGACCGCCAAATTTTTGTTGTCTTGCATGACGTAAGGTGCACACACGACGGGATATTTCTTCGTATTCTCGAGCATGGTTTCCACCTGTTGCGGGGTGAACATGATGTCTGAGTCGATCGTCATCCACACGTCGAATTCTTTGCCATTGAATGGGAGCTGGTCGCGCCCTCGGAGGACGTCCAACCCTAACGTCTTCATTCGACAAAACGGGACAAAAGAACTCTGGGCGTTGATCATCGAGATCTGGTAGCCACGCGACGTGAGGTACACGATCGCGTCGGACCAATTCTTCAGAAAATCCCCCGAAAACGTGCTTCCTGGAAACGCGAAGATGACCTTCATTGTTGTTCCTCGAGCATGTGTTTGTTTTTCTAAGTGCAACGCCTCGAAGATCCGAGAATGAATTAATACCGCAGATTCATCGAGGTGGGCATGGAGTACGTTTCGTATCGAGGCATTCTGTAGCTTTCACTGGGAACAAATTTGCTGTCCGCCTGGGCAGTATCTGCATTGTCTTTCCCATACTTGTTGCGCAGCCTTTCATTCGCTTCGTCTACCAGTTTTCGAAGACTCCCCGGTCTGGCACCCTTCTTTTCGGTCAACCACTCAAAGTAAAAAGAGATGTACGCCATAAACTCCGCGAGGATTACTAAGTCTTGTTCACTGAATGATACATTGTCCTTTTGAAGTTGTTGATCAATTCCTGATATGATATTGTTCAGGGTCGCATCCGAGATGTTCTTGGGTTTCGGTTTCTTTTCCGCAGTCTCCGATTGCACCGCCGGCGCCGGCTCTTTCGTTTCCTTTTCGAGTGCAACACTGGATTGCTGAGCTCCCATCTTTTATATAATTCCCCTGGGAAATAAATCGTCATCGTCTACCATGCATGAATCTGAACCGATCGAAGATATGCACATTGTGTCTGAAGTTGTAATACACAACCATGCAGACGGCGTCCGCGATGTCGTGTTTGCGTTCCCACGGGCACTCGAGATGTTGGATGTAACGTGACGCGATTTTCTCAACTCGAACCTTACGTTCGTCATAGTTCAGGTGTGCCATCCCAAAATGGACGTGGAGAGAATTCGGTGACACAAGCACGACCTTGTCCCTGAACATGTAATGCATCAACACCTCGATCGCTTTTAACCCCTGCGGTGGTTGACGTTCGATGAGCACGACGTCCGCGGCGTCGAACAGGGTTTCATGCGCTTCACAGAACGCCGGGACGAGGTCGACGAGCTCGTTCGAGTCCGTCGAAAACTTAAAATCCTCCAAGGATACTTTTTTGATAATTTCAACTCTGACGACATTGGAACTAGAACAAACGGCGAAGCAAACGCCGATGTTGTGATACCCGACATCAATAGCTAATATCTTCATCTACAGTAAATCACATGTTTCTTTTGCTCTGCAAACCCGCGATGATTCCGAGAGCGCAGGGTAAAAAAATACATTCTTCAAAGATTCTTTTTACAATCCACATCGGATGCGAATTGTAAAAGGTATGGTGAAAATCAGAATTAATTAGTGGTTCTACGTCGTTTGATCGCCGCAGCGAGCATTTTACTCTTCGGTCGTGAACGGAACGCCTGTTGGATTTTTCGCGCCGCGGCGTTCTTTGTTCGCAAAACGACGAATTTGACGTTTGAGCGTTTCATGTTTTGTCGCGTGAACGGATTCTTAAAGAGCACCGCATTTCCATTGCGATTATAGGCTTGAATCATAGACGTTCGCGCGAGTGCTCGAAACGTCGCCGGGCTCACGTATCTATTAAAGCCTATGTTGACAACCTTGGAACCGTTTTTGAAATTTTGAAGCGACACGGCGTCTCGCGGGGGTGTGTTAACGACCTTTGTTTCCCAAGTGATGTTTCGATTTACGGCATTACGGATGGCGTTCCGACGAACACGATTGACATTGGCGACATAATTGGCAGCACTGTTGCTGTTGCTGCGAACGCTGCGAACGTCGCTGTTGTTGTTCATGTTATTTTGATTGTTCTGCCCGTACACATGTCTCGCCGCATTTCTGATTGCTCGAATTTCCATGTCCTGTCCTGTCAAATTATTCACGAATGATATGTCTCCAAACTCGGGATTCAAGCGTGGCGTGCGTCGGAGAATCGTTTTCAGAGTTCCCAAATCTAACGGGGTGTCTCTTTTAATTTTTGTGAAAAAAGCATTTTTGAAACGCGTTAACTCCGCTTTCGATGTGTCGCGTCCAAACTTTTTTGCCAAACGTCCAACGACGTCGTTCTTATCGACATTCTTGAAACCAAAATGCCTTCCTTCGTTATTCTCGAAAATGTTGGCATTGGCAATGTAGTTACGCTCAACGCCGTTCCATTTTGACGTGAAAATGGCGTCAACATCTCTATTGTTTGCTCTTCGACCGAGTGCTTGCTTCAAATCACGTTTGATTCGAGAAGCAAGTGCGTTTGAGATTTCCGAATTGAACCGCCACTTTTGTGCATTTTCATCGGAAATTGAACGCATGACTTGACGTACTTTCTGCATTTTCTTATTGTTTTCAAACGTATACGGGAGCTTGAGTATGCGCATCAGTGCGCGGTCATTACGAGCAGTCGCATTTTTATAGTCATTCTGGGATTCATTGTAATTAAAGTTTACATTCATAGTGGCTTAGTTTACATTACACATATATAAAAACTTATTGAGATGTAAAGTACCGCTCGAGCCCTTTCCAATACGTGTCCCGCATTTGACCACTTCGTTGCATGCGCCAAAGATTTACGCGGACGCTTCGGGCAAAGACTCGGTCACGAGCTCTGGATTCTTCAACACAATCGCGTCGTCATCTGGCGGTAGGGTGTCCGGCAAGTCGACCTCCTTCAAGCCCTTCGATTGAAACTCCTTGAAGACCCGAAGGGATCCCTCGAGGCGGTAAATCTCCGCCGTCATACCATTGATCGCTTCGATAATCTTCTTGATGTTCTCGTCGACGTTTAAGATGGGCATGGTTCTTGTGAGTAAGATACGAAGATATTCTTTAATTAAAAACATGAAAAATTTCAACGTCGTTGGAAGTCGTCGTCATCTTGATCGTCGTCCGAGGAGGAAGATTCGGACCCGTCATCTTCTTCGTCAATATCTGACTCGTCGATGACTTGATTCTCCTTTTTTGACGGACGAGGGTTTTTCGCCGGTGGTGGCGGTGCGATGCGTTTCTTCTTAGGAGGTGCCTTCGGAGTCACGGGTTCCTCCTCTTCGTGGGCGACGGTCCTCTTCTTCGATGATGGGCGCGTCGGCGACGTCACAGGCGTCGCAGTTGGACTCTCTTCGTCGTCGGTCGGCGTTTTCGCACGTCGAGCGGTGTACTTTCTCTTCTTGGGTGAAGAGGGTTTTTTGGACTCCTCGATATCTTCATGCTGATAGTCGGTGCCATGCACGATGGATAAGACCTGTTCGCGGGTGAGACCGCCGCGCTCGAGCTTGTCGAGCCATTGGAATAGAAACGTCGACGTCCCCTGCTTCTTCAGGAAATAGTAGCGGAGAAACGGGATGTCGTCCGCGACGTACTTCTCCGCGGCGTTGACAGCCTGACAGAAGACGCGGCTAGTGGCAAAGCGATCGGCGATGGTCGACATGGTGTTCAGTTTTCGAGAGCGTCGGATTTTGAGGAGGCGGGCTTGGGTTGGTGCGCTTATATTTGGGTAATCTTGAAATTTCAATTTTTTAACCATCCAGAGATGGCATAAAAGAATGAAAATATCTTCTGATATGGTTCGAACGATCGTGACGGCGAGTGGGTGCATTGTGTACGAAGGTCCTATCGTAGAAATTAAAAAAGAGCTTACAGTACGTCCGATCACAGACAACCAGGATTATGGAGGCTTTCCAGCACCACCTTTCAAAGTTTTTCGCTTGGCAAAAAAAACAGGTGGTATATGCGTCCCCAAGTTTTACGCCCAAAGTAAATTTGGACCCCCGAATGAAGACAAAAGAATCCCTCCGATTCGATGTCCGATCAAATTCACGGGAGTCCTCCGAGACGCAACCCACCAAAACGTCGCGGTCGATGCAGCTATTAAAGCTTCTTCTGGGCTCCTCAGCTTACCGTGTGGGTATGGTAAGACGACGTGCGCGCTGGCTATAGCCGCACGACTCGGGTATCGCACGATGATCGTCGTACACAAGAGCTTCCTCGCCGATCAGTGGCGCGAACGCATCGCACAATTCTGCCCCGGCGCGACGATCGGGGTCGTCCAAGGTCCAAAACTCGACGTCGAGGCAGATTTCGTCATCGCCATGTTACAGAGTCTCAGTCAAAAAGAGTATTCGACGGAAGACTTTTCCTCGATTGGCACGTGTATCGTGGATGAGTGCCATCACATTTGCGCTCGATCGTTCAGTCGAGCTCTGTTCAAAATGAACCCACGACACTTATTCGGGTTGTCAGCCACACCCGACAGAAAAGACGGACTTCGCAAAGTCATGGAATTTTTCATGGGACCGTGTTTCTTCCAAGTCGAACGTAAAAATCAAGACAACGTCGAGGTGTTCACGCTCCCGTTCACGCACGAGATCTACAAAGACGGACCGCCATTGACTCGACAGGGGAAGATTTGTCTCGCGAACATGATCACCATGCTCGTGGAACTGAAGGATCGAAACGCGTTCCTCGTCAAGTGGATCAAGGAGGCGTCCAAGGGCAACCGCCGTTTGCTCGTGCTCACGGACAGGCGCTGGCACTGCGAATACCTGCATCAGGCGTTTCCGAAAACATCGGGTCTGTACATGGGGGGGATGAAACAGCGCGACCTCGAGGCGTCGAGTGAACAGAAAATCATCTTCGCGACGTTCGCCCAAGCGCACGAAGGGTTGGACATTCCCGCGCTCGACACCGTGCTTCTCGCGTCCCCGAAGTCTGACATCACGCAATCCATAGGTCGCATCATGCGAGAGACCAAGGGTAAGCAAAATCCACCGTTCATCTACGACGTGCGAGATGATTGGAGCATGTTGGTGTCGATGTTTTACAAACGCATGAAGGTGTATCGCGCGGGTGGGTTCAAAATCCACGGCGCGAAGGAGAAGAAACAGGAACAGTCACAGCCCGACGTGCCGCAAGGATTTGCATTTAATTTCTAGTTTTGTAGTAGAAGAGATGTCGATCATCAGTCTCGCCAGTAAGGGCATTCAAGATACCTACTTACTGACCGACGATTTGACACACAGTCCGTTTCGATCGAAATTTTCGAGACACACAAACTTCGCGCAGACCCCAAAGTATGTCAAAGATATCACGCAACACGACACGAGCATCAAGATTCCGATCGTCGGCGATCTGATCAACGCGGTGTGGTTCGAGGGCACGGACATCGCGACTAAACTGTTCAAAGGATCGACCATTGATTTGTACATCGGTGGGGTCAAGGTCGACAGTCACGCGTACGAATACATGACGGACATCTGGCAAATTTACCTGTCCCCGACGTGGACGCAAGCGCAAGAGATGAACAACCCGGTGTCGTCGACCACGAAAGGTTTCGTTCCCCTGCATTTCTTCTTTTGCGGTGGCATGCACGGTGGATTTTTGCCCCTCGTGGCGATGCAATTCCATGAGGTCGAAATCAGGGTGAACCTCGACGACGCGTACGTGTCGACCCTTGCCGCGAACGAGCGCAAGGCAAGATGCTACTGCAACGCCATCTTCTTGGACACAGAAGAGCGACAACATCTCGTGTCGCGGCAGCTGGATTTGATCATCACCCAAGTGCAGTCCCTGTCCTCGGACGTGTTGTCCACCGTCACCAACAACGTGCTCGATATCGGTGGCAACAACACGATCGATTTGTCGTTCCTGAACCACCCGGTCAAGAGCTTGTTCTTCGGGTACAAGACTTTATCGAACGACGAAGAGAACGACCGCTTCACGTTCTTGAACGCGGACATCGTCATCAACGGCGAACCGCTGGTGGAGCAGATGAGTCCCATGTATTTTCACACCGTTCAGACGTATTACAACTGCCCTTATGGGATCATTCAGTTCGACGAAGACAACGACGTGCCGTTTTACACGCGGTATTTCAGTTACCACTTCGCACTGAATCCAGAACAGTACAAGAGCAGCGGTTCGCTGAATTTCAGCAGACTCGATGCCGCCAAGCTCGTACTCCGCGGCGTCGAGAAGGGGGTGAACCGCCCGTCAAACCAGGCGCTCACCGTCATGGCGGTGTCGTGGAATGTCCTCACCATCAAAGATGGAGTGTGTGGGTTACGATTTTCTTCGTAGGTACTAGTAGTGACACATGCCGTTCGTCGGTTCGGTCGGTAAGTTTTCACAGGTGTTCGTGTCCCGGCTCGACCCTCAGAACGTCGAGGCTGGACAAAATGTGGACAACATCATCTGTGGTGACTTGGAGGCGTCGAATGTCCTTTCAGCCAACATCGGTCTCGCAGGTGTGCTCGATCCAGTGCACACCTTCGAGATGGGTACGCCAACGCCGAGCCTTTACATGGACGACGGTCAAGACGTGGTTTTAACCGTGCCAACCAAGGCGGCGTATTTCAACAGAGCGTTCGTCGGGTCGCAGTTGGGTGTGGAGACGACGAATCCAACACACACCTTTGACGTCGGGGCGAACAACGAATTTTTCATCGACACGGTGCCGGGCGCAACGAACCTTTTAGTCGCCAACGGGAACGTGACCGCACAGAACATCACCTCGAATCATCGATTGGTCGTCGGCACTGATTCTTCCGCGAGTAAGATCACGTTCGACGCCGACGGTTTGACAGCACTTGACGTTCAGGGGAACGTGATTGTGCAAAAAATTACCGCCACGGACGGTCTGTCGTTCGGTTCGAACATTCAGTTGAACGACACGGGGAATCCAGTCATGCAACTGTACGGGAACGTCCAGACCGTGTCCAACGAGTTCACAATCACGGGGAATTTGGTCGTGAACGGCAACGTCATCATCACGGATCTGTCGTCCTACACGTCGTCGGTCAATCTCGCCGTGACGGATGCGGTGATTTCCATGGGCGTGAACGGGGGGTCCGGTCTGGACACGGCGCTGATTTACGACCAAGCAAACGAGAGTAATGTTTTCGTCGGGTATTTGCACGACACCTCGGACCCTTCGAGATTGGTCCTCGGTCGAACAAACCGCGGTCCCGCGGACGTGCAGATCGTCCCCACGAGCGAAGAGATTAACGTGTACGTGATCGGTCGAATGTACACGTCGAACGTTTTAGCCGCGGCAAACACCGCACCCAATCACAACTTCGCCGTCGGAAGCAACATCTGGGCGCACGACACCGCGAATGAAAAATTACACGTCCAAGGGAACGCGTTCGTGACGAATCTCGTCGTCGAACATTCCTTAGAAGTCGGATCGAACATCGTGTTCGACGACGTCGCGGACAACGTCGTGACAATCACGGGCACCACGGTGACTGATATTCTTTTGGCCGGTACGAGAGTTGGTATTGCGAACACGAATCCCCAGCACACCCTGTGTGTCGGGAGTAATTTACACGTGAACGAGCTCGGTGCGAACGTCGTCGAATGTCACGGGAACACAGTGTCGACTCGACTCTCGGTGACGAGTAATCTCGCGGTGGGACGTTACACGAGCGATGAAAAGGCACACATCGAAGGCAACATTCGTCTCGGTGGAACCAAGGGTGTGGACGCCAACTCGAACTCGTCCATCCTGTCCACCGGACAAATCATCATTCACGCGAACGATTTCGGGACGGACGCGTCCTTCACAGATCTCATCATGAAATCTGGTCCGACGACCTCCAACGTGTCTTCGATCGAGGTCAAGGGAAGCAACACCGACAGCGCGACGCAAAAGATTGTCTTCAAGACGAAAAATGTGGAACGCGCCGTCATCGCATCGAGTGGGAACATAGGTCTCGCCAACACCGCGCCCGTGGAAAAAGTCACCATCGGGGGTGGAAACATGCTCATGACGGGTTCGAACGCCTTCATCGCCGGTCAACAATTCACGAGCGGGTCGGTGTCGACCCAAATGTATTCCGATTTAGCGACGAGTCGTGGTCACATTCAGAGTCGAGTCGGGAGTGGACAGAGCCTCAACTTCAGCGTGACGAGTGGGGCGACGATCGGGACGCCGAGTATGACCATCACGGATACCGGACGCGTGGGCGTGGGATCCACTTCCCCGGAGGCGTTGTTCCAAACGAACGGGTCGGCGTTCATCAATCCCCAAGTCGTGCTTCGAAATGCATTCGTACACGGCGACGCACCGCTCACGGTGACGAACCCAAGTGCGATGAGTCAAGACGACGTCATGCGATCCGCCCTGAACTTATGTCGTCAGGGTTTTGGCACGATATTCGGTGCGAAAGCTGAATTTCAGTTGGGTCGGTACGCCAACGGTGGCGTGGGGAACGACTCTCGAACGCGCATGGACATCAATCTCTCGAACGGGTCGTACGACAGTCAAAACATCATGACGCTTCGGGGTGATAACAAGGTCGGGTTCGGTACGCACACACCCCTGTCGAAGGTGGACATTCGTACATACGGGAACCGAAATCACGTGGGGAACGGGTTGTTAGTGTTCAATCCGATCGATCAAGACGTGAATCAAGACGCCATTGTCACGGTACAAGTTCGCGAAGATTCCGGCGACGCGTTCACGAGCTACAGCATATGGAACGGTGCGAGCGCGTACGGTGGATGGTCGATCGGTGCGGAGAACACGTCGAACGTGTTGCAACGACACAAGAACTTCAGAATTACGAACAATGTCTACTCGGTAAGTAATGTAGAATCTACCGCGTTTTTCATAGATGGGATCACGAGTAACATCGGCATCGGCACGGACATCACGACGAGAGATTTCACGATCGATGGTGACGTGAAATTGAAGAACGTGATCGAATTTTCCGGTGTGGGCACACCCGGGAGCGGTCTCGAGGACATAGAAAATCCATCCTATCCGTTTCCACACACGTTCGTGCAAGAGCGTCTGTACAACACGTCCGGGCGATCCGAACTTTTACTCTTCAAGGGTAACGACACGTCGGATCACATTCGACACGTCGCGGGTCGACACTTGTTTGAATGTTATCGATCGACGATCACGGACGTCACGACCTTCAACAATATCGTCGAAGACGATCCGTACGGAACGTTCACCACCATACCCATCATGACCGTGTCCGGGAGTGGTAATAACGGCGGTCGGGTGATGATCAACGTCGACGAAAACGATGAGGACGATGCCGACGATGAAACGTCCCTGTACGTGCGGGGGGAGGTTCGCGTCACGCACACGAGTGTTAGTGACGGGAGATTTTCGTGTGGTGGCGACATGTACGTCCAGTCCAACGACCTCGCGTCGCTGAACCAAATCGTCAACAATAACGATTTCGATTTCATGCTCGTCGCCGGGGGTGGGAACGAGGCGATGCGAGTGACCGATAAGGCGCTGGTTGGGTTCGGGACCTCCGTGCCCGTCTCGAACGTCCACGTGTACACGGGTGTCACGACGGACATCGACGCGCTTCGGATCGAATCACCGTCGGGTGTGGGACTGAAGAAGACCGGAATGCAACTCGTCACCGAAACTGGGTACGGGGCGTACCTCCGAGGATACAGAAACGTCGGCACCGACACCGGATTGGTCCTCGGGTCGATCGATGCGAGCGTCGAGAACGATGCCCTGTGGATCACGGGTGGGAAATTGGGCGTCGGCACGAACTCTCCGACGTCGAAATTCACAGTCTACAACGGCGACGCTCGAATCCAGCGAACGAGCGGAAACGCGATGATGCAGATGGTCACCACGGGCGGTCTGTCGAACATATACGCGGGTGTGGATGGGGATTTGTACATGCAACCGGTGGGGTCGAACGTCATCGTCCAAGGCTCGTTGAACGTCACCACGGATATTTCGTTCGGTGGGAAGATTGAGTTGGGGAATGCCATCGGTGTGGGCATCGCGACGCCCCTCACCGCGCTACACGTCGTCGGCGGCTCGATCACTGAAGGGGATAACGTGGCGTGTAAACGGTACTCTAGCAAATTCACGCTCGGGTCCGGTGTGGCGAAGGACATAATCCTGAACTTTGGGAACGGCAGTTTCTGTGCCAAGATCAAGTGCATGCTGCGTGAAGTGAGCTCGTCCAACAGGGATTACATTAACACCATGATTCTTGAGGTGACCGGTGGGAACGGACTAGGCAATCAATCGTCCATGCCCATCGCCGTCGGCACGAAGAACATTTTCGGTGCAACGGCGAATCCTTACCCGTGGAGCTCCACCATCACGACCACCGCGACCAAGGTTCGATTTGTGCCTTCGAACATTCTGTCGACGAGGCAGTACACGTACGACATCCACGTGAAGTTGTACTCGAGTGTGTCAAGTGGAAAACTCGCGAGCATCCAATATGACAATTCTAATCCTAAAACGGTGCAGAGCTATACGTACTAGGGCGACATCGTGAATCGAGAAGATCGATTCAGGGTGAAGCTTTTTTTACTTGACTTGATCGGTCAGCATGAGAGCGATGCTGGCGACGATGAAAAAGAGTACTGCGAAATTACATTCGCTCTCCTCTCGTCCGACGCTCACCCGAGGCGTTTGCTTCGGCTTCGGCTGAGCTCGGACGATCGGACCTCGCCTGACGACAGGCGCGTCTTCCTCGTCGAGTGGACAGAAGGCAACCATATAATACTAGCCTTAGAGATTAATTTCGTTCTTCTTCTTTCTTCCTCTTCTCTTTGGCGCGGTTTTCGGAAGTTCGACCTCCTTCACGTCACCGTCCTCGTCGTCGAACTCCCCCTCGGACACGATGTCTGAAATCTCATCCTCCTCCGGTTCGGGTCTGGGATCGACCGTGGTGGACATCGGCGGCGGCGGAGGCATCGCGATACCCCCCATCAGAGACGACAGGTCGAGCCCGGGAATGCCCATCTGCGGTCCCTTCATCTCGTAACCAGTGCCCCCCTGTGGCGGCGCGCCGCCCGCGGCTTGGGTTTTCTGCACCGCCGAGAACATCTGCCCCATCAGTTCCGGATTTTGTTTGAGAACATCCGTCATGTTCGGCAACGCCTTGAACATGGAGTTCGACAAGTGGAACGCGAAGCCGGACCCGGCGAGCATCATAATGAGTTTGACTTCGGGCGCCATCTGCATCGAATTTTTGTACTTCACCGCGAGCTCTTCCAACACCGGGTCGTAGTCGTCGAGCGATTCCATGATCGTCTCCGACCATCCCGTCAATTCGAGCGAGAGTGGGTCGTACTTCTTATTCAACCACTCCAACCCGGTCACGCACGCGACGAGCGCTCGTCGACTGAACTTCACGGACTGTTCGATCTCGAGTCCGTACGTCACGCGCTTGTATTCCGCTCGCAAGTCTTCGATCGGGGTGTACACGTTCAGTCGCTTGTTCACGATCACCCCCTTCTTTTGTCCAAGACGCTGCAGCTTTGACAACAGATCGCACTTCTCGTCGTCGATTGACGAAAATCCATTCGAAGGCTGTTGCGACGCCTGCGGGTTGCGTCGAACGGGCACCTCCTCGTCGTATTCGTCGTCATCTGAATAGTTCGCGTACTCGTCCCCCATGTCTTCCTCCACAGCGGGCGGGTGGACCTGCGCGGCTTGTTTCGTCGGGTTCATGAAGGCATCCAATTCGATGTCGTCGTCGTCGTCGTCGTCGTTCATGTATTTCTGGCGCGGAGCTTGTTTCTTGGGCATCCGATTCTGACGAGATCGAGTGATTTCGATCTCATCCATCAGGCGCTGTTCATCGGCACTTAAGTTCATAACCGAAGGATTGTCACCTCGATCGATAACGAATTCCTCACCCATGATCTAGTACTCTCGTTGAAACTATACTCAGCGCTTTAACGCACTTTCGAAAAAAATATATTTCATTATAGAACAGTACAACACATGATCAAGCTCAACAATACCAACCGCAGGGCGCTCTCGTGGATCGCCGTCCTGATAATCGCGATTCTCGTTTTAGGCACGGTCTCCAGCGGATACGTCGGCGCGCCCATCGTCATCAAGCAAGACCTCGAGGGCACGTTCTGGGACCTCAAGCAAGACGTCGAATGCACGCCGGGACACAAGAAGGGTGCCGCGTACAGCCGAGGCGGTGTTCCGGGCGGTTTGTGTGGCGACCAAGAATGGGTTCGCAAATCCGCGACGTACGAAATCTTGGACTAAATTATCTCACTCTAATAGTACTATGGCTCTCGTGACTGCTCCCCAGTCCTCGACTCCAGATCTTCAATATGAATATCACACCATCACTTTGGACAGCGTCGGACAGTCCAGCGCGAACACGTTCACGTGTTTCCTTCAGACCCCGTTGAGAAACGTGGTTCAAGCCAGACTCGTCGCCGCACACATTCACTCCAACGCATCGGTCGAACACTGTTACGTGTCCATCAAAGAACTCGACACGTTCTTTAACGACCGAGCTTTCAAATCTTTGGATGAGCAAGCATCGATGTCCAAGGTGAGACACGCATTCGCCAGCATCGTCTCCGAATCCGCCACACACGGCGCGACGAACCAACTCATTCTCTTTAGAGATAACTACCCGATCGTGAGCCAATACATCGACCCAATCAGAACGATCGACCGATTCCAAGTCACCATCATGGACGAAGACGGGAACACCATCAAAAACTCCTCGGACACCGGCGACAACTTTCTCGTCGTACGCTTCGTTTGCATGAAAAGAAATTTGTGAGCTACTTGTAAATGTCATCGGGTGTCACCATTTTGACGGCGGTGGGTCAGCAGGACAAGTGGATCCACTCCGAGGGTGCCGAAGGCGTGTCATTCTTTAATCAAGTGTGGAGGAAACACTCAAACTTCTCACAATCGATCGAAAAAAATTACATTCAAGGCGCGATCAGAAACGGTGGTCTGTCCAAGATTCAAATCGAAAAATCCGGCGATCTGTTGGGGTACACGTACTTTTCGATCGACAACGGCACCCAAGCGCTTGATTCGAGCGATTGGACGACCCTGATCGAGTACGTCGAGTTAAGAATCGGCGGAGAAGTCATCGATCGACAGTACAGCGAGTGGTCCGAAACCGTGGCGGTGGATATGCTCGCCGGGAACTCGTCTCGATCGGCACTCGGTCCACACCCGGGCACTTCGTCGAGCTCGTACTTTTTCCCACTGCGCTTCTTCTTCTGCGAAACGCCCTCGCTCGCCCTTCCGTTGGCGGGCATTCAACTCCAAGACGTCGAGATATACATCAAGTGGGGTGCCGACGCCGAGGGCAAGCAGTTCGAGTGCTACTCGCAGTTCTATTACGTGGACGCCGACGAACGCGCGGCGCTCACGAACACGCGACACATGTTGATCTATCAGGTTCAAAAAAGCATTCCCTCCCGCGAACTCATTCACGATCTCACGTTCAACCACCCGATCAAATTCATCGCGAGTTCGAACACCGCCGCGACGAGCCCGTTGAAACGGATTAACAATCGAATCAAAATTCAAATCAATGGAAACGACGTGACCCCGTTTCGATGGGGCAAACCACACTTCTGCGACGTCAGTCACTATTTCCATACCAGTTTCGTGACGTCTCCGGACATATTTATGTACCCGTTCTGTGTCACCACTAATTTATTTCAGCCCACTGGATCACTCAACGCGAGTCGGGTGTCGAGCCTCAGAATCGTGTCGGAGTCGCTCCCACTGACCGACACGATTTGGGCGCTGAATCTGAACGTGCTCACGATCGACAAGGGGTGCTGCGGTTTACGCTTCGCCAATTAGGTAACTTACTTAGTTCTATCTCAGTTCCGCCACCACACAACGGAATTAAAATAGGGCTTTACATTAGACGTCAGATGGTGAAGAATTTACCTAGCGTCGAGCGATCTCAGAAGATTCGCCTCGGCAAGTTCACACCAGATGTACAGGCAACGGATACCATCGTGATCAACGCCACGTCAGCCGACATCACCACGTTAGACTCTGGGTTGTACGTCGCCCCGATACGTTACGACGCGACACCCGGTGTGAATGCGAAAACCGTCGGATACGACACGACGACGAAAGAGATCGTGCAGACGTCGTTCCCCGTGAATCAAACCCAAGGATTGCAAGAGGTCACGTCGAACGGGGCGGTGACGACGCTGGGTGTGGAAGTTTCGAATACGCTCACGGCGACGCGAATGCAAATAGGGTCCGGTGCTAGCGCGGACGACATTAACGTGTTCGTCGTGAGAGGTGGGGTTTTGATCGAAGGCAACCTGGTGGCGACCGGGGACACGACGTTCGTGCGAAGCAATAACGTGAGCATCACGGATCCACTCCTCGAGTTGGGTGGGAACAACAACTCAGAGGCGTTCGTGTACGACGTCGGGATCATCATGAACCGCCCGGGTGAGAACGTGGGATTCGCATACCTAGAAAACCGCGACGAACTCACGGTCGCCCTGACGTCGAACACGGCGACGGACAGATTCATCGTGCCGTCGTCCAATCTCTTGACCATGAACGTGGTCGGGGACGTCTACGCGAACGCATTTTTCGGCGAGGGGTCGACGCTGACGAACGTCGCACACCTCGACGATTTCTTGTCCAACGTCACGCGCGTCGAGAATCTCGAAACGTCACTCTCGTCGAACAATCTTCGGGTCGGGTACTTAGAGACCGTGCACGCGAGCAACGCGGTGAGACTGACGACGCTCGAACAGTACCACGACGACAACGTCATACGACTCAATCTGTTGTACAACCTTCAAGCGTCGAACGCCGCGTTCTTGAACACGCTCGCGTCCTATCACAGCAGTAACGTGACGCGGATATCCAATCTCGAAACGTGGCTCGACGACAACAGCGTTCGGATCACGAATTTGTCGAGCAATCTCGCGGACAACAGTGCCAGGATTTCATTGCTCAACACGTGGCTCCAAGACAACTCCTTCCGTATCACGACGAACTCTGATAACCTGTCGAGTAATCACTACCGACTGACAAACGTCGAATCGAACCTCATCGCGAACTCGAACAGAATCACGAACCTGAGCCTCGACGTCTACGCCATCGACGGTCGCGTCACGGTGTTGGAAAGCGAGACGAGTAACATACGAGCCGATCTCACGTCCAACGTCACCATACTCAACACCACGATCGACGAACTCGACAGCAACGCCTCGCGCGTCACCACGCTCGAACTGACCAAGGCGCCGATCAACAACCCAATCTTCACCGGCATCATCACCGGCGACGGCGGCGGTATATCCAACGTCGATCTTCAACACGTGACGAGTGATGGAAACGCCACCACGGACACAGTCCGATTCACGTCCCCAACGGTCGCGTTCGTCACAGACTCCACCGTCGGCATAGGCACCGACGATCCGGACACGAACTACTCGCTTCACGCCACGGGTAACATCAAGGTGCAGTCGAATGTCGAAGCCACCACGTTCGTCGCCCCGGGCACGCACATCAACCTCGACGGGACCAACAAATTCACCGGGAACACGACTGTGTATGGGAATCTGAATGTATTTGGAAACGTCACGTACCTGGACACCGAAAACGTATACGTGAAGGATCCCATTTTGGGGATAGGGAACCCGGGTGCCCAAGACAGCGGTGTCATCGCCATGTCCGGTGGTCCGGGCTCCAACGTGGCGTTTGGATACAACAACACCGACGGAGAATTCATCATCGCGTTTACCGATGACGGTCCGCTCGGCGTGACACTCACCCCCGATCCCTCTAGGGACTTGAACGTCCACGTCTACGGGACCTTGTACTCCGCCAACGGCTTCGGGGTGGCGAACACGAATCCCGTGAGCGGCATCTACGCACTCTCGATCGGACAGAACGTGTTCGCGAAACACAACGGCGATTTGATCTCCATCCGATCCCTCGCCGACACGGGCATTTACACCTCGAACGTCACCACACCCGTGATTGAATCCACCGGCACAAATCTCGAAATCACCGCACCCAACACCGTCATCATGGGAAATCTCGATGTTCGAGGTGCGACGACGATGGTCAGTACCACCGATTTAATCGTCAACGATACAGTCATCGATCTGGCAAACAACAACACCCTGACGTCGGTCGATCTTGGGATTCGCATGCGACGCCCGGGCGCCAACGTGATCATGACGTATCAAGCGTTGAGTGAAGAGTTGGCGTTCGCGCACTCGGTGACCGGGGTGACCCCAGACCCGACGAAAACCATGAACGTGCACGTGTACGGAAACCTCGAGGTGAACGACGGAATCAACGTCGGGTCGAACGTGATCATCAACGATTTTGCATCCAACGTGATCGACGTCGACGGCGCCGTCGCGGCGTCCATTTACTTCGGCGACGGTGGGTTGCTCTCGAACATCACGCAGACGCTGCAAGGGATCAGCGAGATCGGCGCAAACACCGATCAGACCATTTTTTTCACCAACGTCACGACCGGGATCAACGTCACGACGTCCAACGTCGAGGTCGGGGGGTACTATTTCGGCGACGGACAGTTCATGTCCAACGTCGCGAATCTGGTCATCCTTCAATCGAACGTGAGCATACTCAACCAAAATATCGACTCAAACGTGTCAGATCTCCGAACCGATCTTCAGAGTAACGTGTCCATTCTGAACACCAACATTAGCTCGAACGTTTCGGACTTGCGAACCGATCTTCAATCGAACGTAAGCATACTGAACACGAACATCGCCTCGAACGTGTCAGATCTCCGAACCGATCTTCAGAGTAACGTGTCCATTCTGAACACCAACATTAGCTCGAACGTTTCGGACTTGCGAACCGATCTTCAATCGAACGTGAGCATACTGAACACGAACATTAGCTCGAACGTTTCGGACTTGCGAACCGATCTTCAGAGTAACGTGAGCATTCTGAACACGAACATCGCCTCGAACGTTTCGGACTTGCGAACCGATCTTCAATCGAACGTGAGCATACTGAACACGAACATTAGCTCGAACGTGTCAGATCTCCGAACCGATCTTCAGTCGAACGTTCTGATACTGAACCAAAACATCACATCGAATGTCTCCGACCTTCGAACAGACTTGAACCAAAACATCGCCTCGAACGTGTCCGATCTCCGAACGGATCTTCAGAGTAACGTGTCCATTTTGAACACCAACATTAGCTCGAACGTTTCGGACTTGCGAACCGATCTTCAATCGAACGTGAGCATACTGAACACGAACATTAGCTCGAACGTGTCAGATCTCCGAACCGATCTTCAAAGTAACGTGAGCATTCTGAACACGAACATCGCCTCGAACGTGTCAGATCTCCGAACCGATCTTCAGAGTAACGTGTCCATTCTGAACACCAACATTAGCTCGAACGTGTCCGATCTCCGAACGGATCTTCAGAGTAACGTGAGCATTCTGAACACGAACATCGCCTCGAACGTTTCGGACTTGCGATCCGATCTTCAGTCGAACGTGAGCATACTGAACACGAACATCGCCTCGAACGTGTCAGATCTCCGAACCGATCTTCAAAGTAACGTGAGCATTCTGAACACGAACATCGCCTCGAACGTGTCCGATCTCCGAACGGATCTTCAGAGTAACGTGTCCATTTTGAACACCAACATTGGCTCGAATGTTCTCATACTCAACCAAAACATCGCGAGCAATGTGTCTGACATTCGAACCGACATCCAGAGTAATGTCTCCATCATAAATTCGAACGTCGACCTGAAGGCGGACATCCTGGACCCGACGTTCTCGAGTAACATCACGGTCAGCAACAATCTCGTCATGAGCGACCTGACCGCGACCAGAGTCGTCTTCGTCGGCGCGAACAAAGAACTCACCGACGACGCGGCGTTGACCTTCGATTCGTCCACCCTCACCGTGGACGGTGACGTCTCTGTGTCTGGGAATCTCACGGTGGAAGGGACGGTCGTGCAGTTAAGCACGGTAAACACCATCGTCAACGACGCCATCGTGGAATTGGGGAACAACAATTCTTCCGATACGCTCGACCTTGGAATTATCATGACCCGACCGAGCACCAACGTCGCCATCGGGTATCGTGGCGACGAAGCCGAACTCATGATTGGACACACACTCTCGGACCCGTCATCCGCCGATTTGGTTCCAGATTCCGCTAACACACTCGCGGTGCATGTGTACGGTAGTCTGGAAATCCAGTCTACAATCACTGGCGATGGACAATTCCTCTCGAACGTTGCGAATCTCGTCATCCTTCAGTCCAACGTCAGCACACTCAACCAAAATATTGGGAGCAACGTCTCCGATCTCCGGACTGATCTTCAGAGTAACGTGAACATACTGAACACGAACATCGCCTCGAACGTGTCCGATCTCCGAACGGATCTTCAGAGTAACGTGTCCATTTTGAACACCAACATTGGCTCGAATGTGTCCGACCTTCGAACAGATCTTCAATCGAATGTGAGCATACTGAACACGAACATCGCCTCGAATGTGTCCGACCTTCGAACAGATCTCCAGAGTAACGTGTTGATTCTCAATCAAAACATTGCGTCCAACGTCTCTGACCTTCGAGCGGACATCGCGTCCAACGTCGGCTTCATCAACTCGAATGTGGATCTGAAAGCGGACATCCTGGACCCGACGTTCTCGAGCAACATCACGGTCAGCAACAATCTCGTCATGTCCGATCTCACCTCGACCCGCGTGGTGTTCGTCGGCGCAGACAAACAGCTCACGGACAGCTCGACCCTCATTTTCAACTCGGACACGCTCACGGTGGACGGGAACGTCGTCGCCGACGCGATCTCCATCGGACGACCGAGTGTCACCGGCTCCAACGTGTTGGACATCAACGGGTCGGCGAACGCGCTCGTGTATTACGGCGACGGTGGGTTGCTGTCTAATATACGGACGGACCTGGAGTCGGTCATCATCGAAGGGAACACGACCTCGAACGTCGTCCAATTCATGAACGCGACGACGGCGTTCATCACCAACCTCACCTCGAACGTCGTCATGAACATCAATCAACTCAATAACGTGACCATCACCACCGCAGATCTGGTCGATCAACAAATTCTCCGATACAACGCCGGAAACGGACAGTGGTTCAACAGCGACACCGATCGGAACTTCATCAGGGTGTACAACGGTACAGGCACGGACATCGCAAGGGGCAAAGCGGTGTACATTTATGACAGCCACAACAACAACGTGTCGAACGTCGCACTCGCAAAATCGGATGATCCGTCCACCATGCCGAGCGTCGGCATTACGTTCAGTCTCATCGCGAACGGTACCGAGGGCTACGCGGTGTCCTACGGCAAGGTACAGGGCGTGAACACAAGTGGATTTCAGGAAGGGGAGACCGTGTACGTGAGCAACGTCGTCGCGGGTGGGGTCTCCAACGTCAAACCATACAGCACCATCAACAGTGTCGACCAGATTCAGAACATCGGGATCTGTGTCAAGGCGGACACGAACGGGGTCGTGTTCGTCACGGGTGTGGGTCGTTCCAACGACATTCCGAACGCCAACGTCGTGACCTCGAACGGGGATCTGAACTACGTGTACGTCAACCAAACCAATAACGACATGTTAAAGATTGGACCGAGCAACCTCCTCACCAAACTCCAAACGCTGACACAGGTGGTCAACACGGGCAACACGACCTCGAACGTCGTGCAATTCACGAACGCGACGACCGGTCTGGTGGCGACGTCGAACGTACAAGCCGGTGCATTTTATGGCGAAGGCTCGACCCTCAGTTTTACGTCGAACGTCTTCTTGGATGAGGGGTTGGTGGTCAACAGAAATTCCGTCGCGAACAAACAATACGCCTACACCGGATCCATGACGTTCTCGAACGTCGGCGTCACCTTCAGCACGAACGTGTTCAGCGCGAAGATCACCGCACACCTCATACACGACGACGACGAGGTGAGCACCTTACAGATCGATTGTTGCGGTGGGTCGAAGAACGGCACCTCCGCACACAACATCGTCGCCGGCAAGGTGAACAAATTCGGCGTCGCCTCGAGCTACCCGTGGAATCACGAGGTGACGACCACGCCGACGCAAATCATCTGGGAACCCGAACAAACCGGGCTCACGAATTACGATTACGACATACACGTCGAACTCCTGTCCAGTCACCCTTCCGCGGGGGTGACACAAATCACCGAGGCGGGAAGTGCGGTCAAATATTTCTCCCACTAAGTATAGAACATGACGACGAATATTCAGTCATTCGCCGGTGACGTGGAGATTCCAGGAAATCTCCAGGTCAAGCGTTTGACCGTCGAGGACGCCATCACGGCGCTCGGGGCGAACAACACCGGGCTGTCGAACGTCGGTCTGTTGCTGTCTCGTCAGGCAAACACCCCGAACGTCGCCGTGTATTACGATGAGACGACGAACGAGCTGCGCATCGGACACACGTTCAAGGGTGGGAACGACACGGTCATGGAAATTGATTCCGCCAACAACGTCACCATGAATGTTTTCGGGGATGTCGAATGTAACTTTATCCGCGCCGACGGGGGGTTGTTGTCGAACATCGCCTCCGATCTCCAATCGGTGACCACGTACGGCGCGAACACCGATTTCACGGTCACGCTCTCGAACGTCACGACCGGTCTCATAGTGGACTCGAACGTCGTCGTCACCGGAAACATCACCGCAGGTTCGTTCATCGGCGACGGTTCGCAGTTGGATGGGATCGCCGCGAACTTTGAAGAAATCATCATCAACGGGAACAACACGGCTAACACGGTCGAGTTTCGAGACACCACGTTGAGCCTCCTCACATACGGTTCCGTCGGCGTGAAGAACACGGCTCCAGGACACGACTTGTCCGTGGGCGCCAACCTCTACGTCGAAGAGTTGGGGAGTAACGTGCTGACCGTCGAAGGCAACGTCTCGGCACACAAAATGACATTGGGGACGATTGAAATTACCCCCGCCTACTCGCTTCAACAGGTGACCGGCGTCGGGAACTCCACCTCGCTGACCGTGGAATTCACGAACACGTCAACGGCGTTCGTCACGGATAAGATGGCGGGCATCGGCATCGCGCCGTCGTCCGCGGACGTCGGTGTCAGTGGGTTACATGTAGATGGTCACATTCGCTTGGGCGGCGCCGCGGGCACGGACGAAAACCAAGATCTGTACATCAAGACCGCCGCGCAGTTACAAGTGCACGCCAACGATAGCGATCTGGACGAATTCTACACAGGCGCCGTTTTAAAATCGGGAGTCTCCAACGCGGGTTACATCAACGTGTTCGGCGCGGCGACCGACACGAATTATCAATACATCGCGTTCGGGGTCAAAAACACGGAGATGATGCGGATTAACAATTCGGGTAACATTGGCATCGGAACGGGCGCGCCTTCGTACAAGTTGGACGTCAGTGGGACGTCAAATGCCAGTGCCTATTACCAAAACAGTAAACTCGTTCAGCCCCAGCGCAAATGGGACATCGATCTCACCGCCTACTCGACGAGTAATTTTTACCCCGTGGAATTGAAATCGTCATCGTTGTTTCCTGAACCATTCATGGAACCCGTCCATTTTAAGGTGTACGGATCTTCGTTGGCTGGAAACGATTCATACAACGAGAACACGCTCGTCGGGTACGCGCGCGGGGGCGGATGGTCTGATCACCAAGCCATGTACGACGTGCACATCCGAAGATATGAACAAGAGATTCGCACGTTGGGCGTGTACACGGGTGCCACCAATTACCTAGACGTGGTGATTTACGTGCGCGGTGGATACAAATACGCCGTACTCACGGACGCGATCAACGTCGTCGCTCACACGGGCGCGACGTCGTACATACCAGACTCGACTGGGTCGGTCTTCGCCGTCAAGGACGTCGACGGGAACGACGTCAGCGGGACGTCCGCGAACGTCGTCTTGCAAGTGGATTTGACGGACACGAGTAAAAACGTGCAGCGATACACGAGCGGTTCGACGTACGTCACGAACAGCCTCAACATTGGTAACTCGACACACGTGCCCAACGCATCGTTGGTGACGGGTGACTTGAACACGATGTTAGGCTCATCCACGGCTTTCATGCACAATCTGACCTACGATTCGGGGTGGAAATACGTGAACGCGAACGATGGTGGTTTCGCTCTTCGTTTTGAGAATAGTCGCATGGAATTCATGCGCGCGGGCACGGGAGGTACCGCCGGTGGTGCCGCGACGATGTCCTACGACATGATCATCAGCAATACCGGGAACGTGTGTATCGGGGGCAATTTTACACCGTCGTACAAATTGCACGTTGAAGATACCATATACAGCGCCAAAACGCTCGCCCCGGGAACGATCAGCACGTCCGTCACGAGGAATGACGCGAAATTTTTGATGTACGACATAAACTCGACGAATTGGTCGGGTATGGGAACCGACTCGGCTGGTCGCTTTTGGCTCACGACGGGTACTAACGGGACGCGCGAATTGTTCGTCATGGATGCTGGGGGCAACGTGGGGATAGGGACACAGAACCCTGATAAAGGGAATCTGAGTGTTTACGGGCTCGGGGCTGACCCATACTTTACTGGGTTCAGTGAGGGAAATTACGCAGACGCTACTGATTTTACGGGTCTTGCACACTTTCATAGTAGTGGTTCGCACGGTGTCATTCGAATCTCGAATAGCGTGAGCAAGACCGGTTCGACTCGAATCGATTTCAACACCACACTCGGTGATTATTGGGGACTTAATAGTTCGTCTGCCAGTTATTTCAGAGGTACAGCTCCGACCGCTGGTCGTATCATGGTTCATGGGGAAATTGACAATAATTACGAAGATTCATACATGACTTTTCACACGTGTCGTGATCTGCGCGTAGATGGTCAAGGGGGTACCGGTAACCTATACGAGCGCATGCGCATTACCTCAGAAGGCTACGTGGGGATAGGGACGAGCCCCCTCAACTACCTTCACGTCAACGCACCGAACCCGTACGTCGACGGACTCTCCGTCCAAGGCAATGACGTACAAATGGTCTTGGGGAATAGGCACGGTGGCATCACGAGCGCGACGATTCAGGTGTTCGGTACCGTGACCTCATCGAAACCGACAACGGCGTCCAATAAATATACCCTAGAGTTGAATCCGCTCGGTGGGGAGGTTCGCGTCAACACATCAAGTGCATCCGCCTCTGTCATGACTGTAGGAAATCACTCCATCGGGAGTGATGCCCTTCAGACCCTTTACTTAAACGGTCGCAGAGCGAACGCCGATGGTGCTTTCGCACAATTGTATTTCAGGAACAGTAGCGACACGGGTGCAAAATATGCCGCTATACAAGCGGAACGAGAGGGGAACAATTTCGGTACAAAGTTGCGATTTTTTACACACGATACGTCGGGTAACTTGATTAACGGTTTGACGGTGAATCAAGCCGGGCAGGTGGGCATCGGATCGTCCATCCCCGGCGCTGTTTTGGACGTGAATGGCGTCGTGGAATCGCCAATCTGCAAAAGAAACGGTACAGCAGCGACGACTACGTATAATTATATCTTGAATGGTCCCCGACCCGGTGAGACCGGTGGCGGTGCGGTGCATTTCATTAATGGTTCAGGTCGAACCGCCGATGGCGGTGCATCTGCATACACCATACGAAATGACGCCGGTGTTTTGAATTTGGGTCACGTCAACAGTGGTACGAGGCTTTTAAACCAGGAAACTTATTGGGTACGCGGTGGGCGAGTAGGTACTACGATTGTGGGGGGGGGTGTTTACAACGCGTCAGGTGCCATCGTAGTTCCGTATAGTGCGCTGCAGGGATGGACTGGTCAATGGAACGCGACAACCAACGAATACACGTGTCCATTCAGTGGCGATTATTTGATCAGCGCCAGTTTCATGGCGTATCCGAGTTCTGCCAACGTTTTTTTTGCGTGGATGCAAATACGACGAAAAGACTCTTCCGGCGTAGTACAAGACTGGGGTGAACAAATTTCCATGGATTATGTAGACCATACTACTTATCGTCCCTTCACTGGCACGCAGTCGCATGCCTGCAGTGCAGGAGACAAAATCGATGTGGTATATTATATCCAGTCACACACCAATCAGACTGGGTATCACAATTTACACGCCCATTGGGGTGGGATATCTATACACGCCATGCGTCGAACCACTTTATAAAATAATATGATTATATCACATGATCGTGTCACAGAACAACCTCACGTTCCGTGACCGCGTTCCCATCGTACGCATTGCGAATGTTTCTGGTCATTACACGGGAAAAATCGTCGTCGACATGGTGAACGAAGGAAGTGTCCAAGAATTTTACTTAGAGTACGAGAACGTGGATGGGCAGTGGTTGGCATCGAATGCGTGTGCCCATTGCATCACGGGCTATGTAGAGCACAGCAAAGTTGTTGGCGTGGAACGAGTCTACGGTGTTGGCGACGACGAAGATGCGCTCGCGTTCGCAATCCGCATGAACGACGATCAAGAAAGGACGGCGAACGTCGAGGTCACGGTCATTGGTACCCACGACGACGGTGTCATCACGATCCCGACGAACGTGCCCGATGGTTCCACGTTCACACCGTTCGATGAAGGGTACAAACAAAACGGATTGATGAACGAGGTTGGACGACTTCAGAAATACCAGGATATTTTTTCCAGTCTGTAATATATACAGCAAAGCATCGATGGGTCTCACCGTGAACGATCCACTCACGACAGTTTTCGGATTCGAGCTCTCGTCATATTACATGAGTCTCACGGGATTTCGCGTCGATCACAAGGAGCGTCGAACCGAAGACGATAAAAAGTACGCGGTACACACGTCTTTTCTCATTTGGGCGTCCAAGGAGGCGAAGGATGCGAACAGTCCGAACATCTCCGAAAAGACGATCAAATTGGAACTCGAAGAAGCCCCGAACGGGAACGTGTACACGCTGCTCTACGATAAAGTCAAGGAAGATCTTACCAATTACGTGGATGAATTGTAATCGAAATATTTTTAGTGGTCAATAATAGACATGTCCCTCAGCAGCGACAACGTCGGATATCTCGACATATCCAATGCGATTCTCAGAGTCGGTACACTCGACGTGGTCGGTTTACAGGGAGTAGACACAGTCACGAACACGCTGCGCGCGAACTCCGTCCTCGTCTACGACGACATGGGCACGGACATCGCGACCCCACCTTTCACGATCGGCGCGGGCGTCAGTCGATCGACGTCCCCGACCGAAATCGATCTTCGATACGCGAGCGGGAACAATTTCATGTACAAGGGGATCAAACTTCCCAATTTCTTCGTCGGCGAGTTCGAACTGTACGCCGCCGACACCGCAACCGGGAACGTGTTCTTGCAGACGTACACCGAGAGCACGACGTCCTACGGGAACGACGGGTACGAATTCATCTTCGATTGGCAGTACAACACCATCACCCTGAAATACGACGGCACACAGATCGCTCAGGGCACGTCCGTCGGGCTCACGGACTCCGCGTGGCATCGCATCTCCGTCGTGTACGATCGAAACGTGTGGACGGTGTCCGTGGACGGTCTAGTGAAATTAGTCCTGGACGACACCGAGCGCGCCGCCGTGTACGAAAACCCAACCACCGGACAGTACCTCCGCTTCGCCACGAACTCGGGCACGAGTCGCAAGATTCGAGCCATCAAATTCATGAACGGCTCGTACTGGTCCCAAAGTAAGCTGGGGCATCTCTCGTACACGAACGGCAACGTCGGGATCGGGACGTACGCGCCGACGACGCACAGGTTTCAAGTGTACGGGAGTGCGAAGACCCAAAACCTCGACGCAACGTCCGTGGCGATCTCGGACACGACCGCGTCGTCAAGCACGTCCACGGGGGCGCTGACCGTCGCGGGTGGGATCGGGGCGCGCGAGGTGTATTCCGGGAACGCGTACTGCTCGAACGTGTTCACGCAGGTGTCGCAGAATGGCAGCAGCGGTGACAAGTTGACCACCGTTCGCGTCAACGAATTTAACGACTCGGGTAGTGACAGGTGGTGGAAAGTCGCGACCCTGTTTGCGGGCGCGGGTGGTGCGTGGTCGTACATTCGCGGGATCATCACCATGCAACGCGTGAACGAATCTTATCGCACGTACGAGTTCGGTGTGTGGGGTGTGCCTTCAGCCCCCGATAACACGTTCATCTACACACCCGTCAACGTCACCGGCGACATCAATTACACCAACCAGAATTACCTCGCCATTTACAACAACACGTCGAACAGTACGGTGGACGTGTACATCAAGGTGGCGACGTACGGTCGCGTGAAGATTGAGTTGGATTACGCGAACCTCACCGCCTTGTATTTACAACCGAACTGGACGACGACCGAACCGACGACGTCTGGGACGTACATTCTCAAGTATTGGCCGCCGACATCGAAAAATTCCCTCATCACCGCGAACAACAAACTCGGGATCAATGTCAATTACCCCTCCGAGGCGTTACACGTCGGCGGGAACATTCGATTGGGTGCTCCCGTCACCGACGGCGACGACAACGCCGACTATTCCATTCGAACCGCGGGTCAATTAGTAATTCGCGCGAACGACACGAGCGATACAGATCCAGACTACAGATATTTCAATCTCGTGTGCGGACCGACGTCGAACAACTCGAACACGACGGCGATTCAGTTGGGGAGTTTTAGTGATCGCACCGTCCGAACGTATTGCGAAAACTACGTCATCACGAAACAATCCACCACGAACGGTGGGCAATTGATGGTGTATTCGAACAGTGGGATCTCTTCGAACGTGTGCGTGCAGGGCGACGGGAACATCGAACGCACGTACACGTACAACAATGTTCGGTATGCCGGGGGCATGCACTTGTCGGGTGGTACAGTATTACCGCTCTATGATGGAGCAGTCGACACGGCGTTTCGCGTCGATTTTGGGAATAACACCTACCGCTGGAATGGCATCTATGCGAAGTCTGCCAATTTTTTCAGTACAACCGCCATATCGGCGACTGAGACCATGGGTACGATTGGTCGAGTTGTATCCACACCAACGGGACAGAACGCCACATTTCTGAATTTCTCACAAGCTTATGAAGATTCGAGCCAAGCGGGGTGGTTCGGTTGGTCGCAAAAGATTTCGTCCGTCGTGGACTCGACGACACACGCCGGCATACGTTTCAACGGGTACAACAATCCCAAAGGTTTGTCGTTCGAGACGGGTGGTACTGCTGACAGCTCCCCCCTCAATCTCAAGACCGTCATGCACCTCGACGCGAACGGATCCGTGGGGATCGGGACGGAGGATCCGTTCAATTATGGGTATGCAGTCTATTCCGATGCCACACTCGGCGGGTTACACGTGCGCAAAGACGTCTACTCACAAGGCAATGGGTACTGGTGTCCAAATCACACGATCCAATCGAATCACCAATTCTATGGGAAGATATATTACTATTCTGGGGAATACGCCGGAGGTCCGTTTATCACGTCGGGGATGATGATTCAAAATCTCTCGACGTCCGATATCGGGTCGGTCGGTAATTATTCCCAGCGATTGGTGTTCAAGACGCACGATTACGGGACGTACGGGGGAGGCTTTGCCGATTGCGCCATGGCGTGTAGCTCGAGCGGGAAAGTGTCGATGCGCGGATACACCTACCAGACACCCCTGTCCAAACTCCACGTCGAGGATAACGGGGTCGCGTTGACGGTGGCCGGGACGCGCGATGCATATACTACGTATAGTTACATGCGTATTGGACATCCGTGGAATCAATCGTACAACGATTATTGCTCGTTATTCGAAAGTTTCAACGACTGGTCGGTCGATTATAAAAGTGCGTTGAAAATTTACACGCACACGGCTGCCAGTGAAGCGGGTGCCGGCTTCAACATTCTCGGAATAAATCTCCGAGACGGCTTTGTTGGACTCGGTGGTAACATAAACACCAACTACAACGTGGACAACAGCGGTGGCAATGGGAGCTATCACGGGTACAAGTATGTGTTGAAAGAGGCAGTTTACGGCTATAACTGGTGGGAGTTGGGCACCGGTGATAACGCCACGTACGCACTACATAACACCGTCTTCGGTGTGTGGTGGGGTATGGCGTGGAAGGATTACGCGGGGACCGTTCGCCAAGTCTTGAACTCACGCAACGGAGATTTTACGATTGCGGGCACATCCTACGCCGCCGCGTTTACCGTGGCGTCCGACGATCGCGTCAAGGATTTCGAAAAACCGCTCCATCTGGGCACGGAGACTCTGCTGAAACTCAATCCGCAACACTACCACAAGCGCGACAAATTGGAGTTGTCCACCAAGGTGAAATACCGCGAAGAGTTCGGTCTCATCGCCCAAGACGTTTATTATGACGCGCCCGAGCTTCGCCCGTTGGTGCATTTGCACTACGACGCCAATCCGTCGCCCGAAAAACCCGTGCGCGACGAAAACATTCAGATCGACCCCCCGTACGACGATTGGGGGTCACAGATCGCCTCGCTCGAACTCAAAGGGCTCATCCCCGTCGTGATCAATTCAATCAAGGAGATTGTCACCGAGAAGGACGCGGTTAAGACCCGGGTGACCGACGTGCCGTTCTCGAACGTCGCCGACCATCGCGGGTTGGTCGTGTGTGCGCGAGACGACGCGTTCAGTCCGAAGAGTGGCAAACCTCTCGTCGAACTCTCCAGTAGAGTCGCGTGCAAGGCGTGGTACGGGGTCATCACCGGTTCGAACGTGCACACGGACGATTCCGAGACGCTCATCGCGCGCGGCGGCGACGCCAAGGTCTGGATCGTGATGCGGAACGGTGCGAGCGTCGAGAGCGGTGATCTCCTGTGCACGTCCAACGTGCATGGGTACGTGTGGGCGCAGGACGACGATCTCGTGCGCTCGAGCACGGTCGCCAAGTTGACGCAGGGTTGTGATTTCGCCGTGCCCGTGGCTCGTCCGAAAAAGAAGATTCGTCGCGAACTCAGGGACGTCGCGTATTACATCAAGCGGCGATGGTACAAGACGAGCAAGGAGGATCACGACGGCATGCCCGAACACAAGCGTCGTACCTACCTCGAGGATTATTACGAGAAGGTCGAGTACGAGTACCGTCCAAAGGCGGACATGCGAAAAAACGACGACGAGGAGTGGAACGTCGTCGTGTTCGTTAAAGAGCTCAAATACGAGATCAGCAAGGAGACGTACGATTCGCTGTCCGCGGACGCGAAATCGCCGTACCACCCGATCGAGGACGGCTCGAACTACGTGCGCGTCCAGAGACAATTCGCCACACAGGAGGCGTATGATCTGATGACCGACGAGGAACGCGCGGATTACACGGAGTATCAAGCGAAGCCGACGACCATGGACAAGACCGTGGACGAGTGGGAAGCGCTCGAGGATGCCACCGAGAAGGCGAAATACGTGTTGAAAAATCGTCGGGTGTACGAGCGCATGGAGCAGTGGGAATCGAAGGATCCGTTGATCACGAACACCACGGTGGAGACGAAGCAAGAGATGGTGGACGTCCTCGACGAGTACGGTCAGCATATTTACGACGACGATCCCGACGAGACCGAATTGCCGTACGAGATCCGATACCTGACCACACAGGGGATGATCACCACGAGACACAGCGCGGTGTACTACGCGGCACTTTTGAGTTGCACCCTCATGGGTTAAAAATAATCTCGCATGGTAGTACTATAAACCATGAGTGCCGGTATCACGCAATTGCTCGCGATCGGTGCCCAAGACAAGGAAATCACGGGAGATGCGACCGTGAGCTACTTCAGAAGTTCGTTCAAACGTCACACTAATTTCGCCCAGACGGTGGAACGACAGACGATCCAGGGTCAGGTGAAGGCGAACGCCATGTCGACGGTTCGTTTCGAACGCAAGGGGGATCTCCTCTCGTACGTGTACTTGACGCCGCTCACAAATGGAACTCAGGCGAACACCTCGATCTCCGATTGGAGCACCGTGATCGACAAGGTGCAGTTGGTCATCGGCGGGCAAGTCGTCGACGAGCAAGACGCTATTTTCACCCAGCGTTTGGCACCGACGATCATGGCACAAAACCACGTGCAATCGGCGAACGGCAACGTCTTCGGTGGTGCGTTGAACGCGCAGTTCTACCCGCTCAAGTTTTGGTTCAACTCCTACGCCCAGGCGCTTCCATTGGTCGCGCTCCAGTACATGGATGTCGAGATTCGCATCCACTGGGGCGCCGAAGTCGGCGACAAGTGGGAGGTGTGGGCGAACTACATCTATCTGGACGGACCCGAACGCGAGTACTTCGCGAGCCAGCCGTTGCAATACCTCGTCACCACGGTACAAAAGTCGTTGGCGACGAGCACGAAGGTTCACGAGTTGAACTTCAACCACCCCGTCAAGGCGATCTGTGCGGCGTCGAGCACGGGCGGTTCCGTGGCGCTCGCGGGCATCACGAACCGCTTGAAGTTGCAGATGAACGGGATCGACGTCGGTGATTTCCGATTGGCGCAACCACACTTCACGCAAGCGGCGGCGTACTTCCACTGCCCGTTCGCGGACCGCGCCAATCTTTTGGACAACATCATCATCATCCCGCTCTGCTTGGACACCTCGAAGGGACACATCAGCACTGGTTCGGTCAACTTCTCTCGACTCGACAGCGCGCGATTGGTCTCTGAGACCGCGACGAGCCAGCAAAACCTGTACGCGATCGGATTCAACCTCTTCGTCGTGAAGAACGGTATGGGGTCCCTCGCATTCGCCAACTAGAGTAAATTTATTCTCTGCAATATTGTAACATGAGATTACACGTCGTCGCCATAATCTTAGCCGTGCTCTTCGTGATCACCTACGACCCCAAAAGCCGCACGCTCGAAAAATACATCATGGGTCCCGCCGCCTCCGTAAAAGCACAGGCGAGTGGTCCCGCGCCGACTGAAGTGCAGTGTAAACATCCACATTACCAGGCGAGAAACTTTGGCGAGCCGGTGTACGATTGTCCTAAAAGTAATTCCAAAATGGGCGCGATTCATTCGGCTTAAAAGGATGTGCAGTAACACAAATAATAAACCATGATTCAAATGGATCGACAATTGCTCACCATGATAGCCGCCATCGTGTGCGTCGCGGCGTGCATCTATCTCTTCAAGGAGATGAAGCAGGCGAAAGACGACGTCGACGGGTTAAAGATGGTCCAGACGAAGATGATGCACATGCTCACGCCTCCGCCCCAGCCGAGACCGTTCGGGATGCCGATGCCGCCACCGCCGCCGCCGTCGCCGAAGGAGAGACAATCGACGTCGGAATCCGCGCCGAAAATCGAAGAATCGGTGGACGAAATCGTGGAAGAAAAATAAGTTCACTCATGGTAGATGAAAATCACGAATCATCATGAAAAAACACAAAGCTATCGCCATACCAGTCACATTCGAAACGGACGATAAGAAGCCACGGTTTCTTACGGTTCGTGATCGCCGGTGGCACGAGTGGATATTCGTCACCGGTGGTTGCCGCAAGCGCGAGATCACCGCACCACTTCGGTGTGCCCTCCGGGAATTGGAGGAAGAGACGCGCGGATGCATGAACTTGCGAAGTGGGTCTTACACGGAGTTTTCGTTCGTGGTGAAGGACAAGGAGGACGGGTTCGATCTGCATTACTCGGTCTACGTGTTCTTCGTGGACGTCAACAACGCCCAGCGTCAGGCGATGGTGAGAAAGTTTTCAGAGGAGAAGGCGAAGATGCAACTGAGGAAACATAATAAACTACCAATCAAGCGAGTGTACGACGAGAACGATTTCATGTCGTGGGACACGCTCGAGGATTTCAACAAACGCAAACAGTGGAAAATGCAGGTGGATCACATTTTGAAAAATCCGGAGTTTTATTCCGCGGTAAGTTCGCAATATAGAAAAACGTTTAACTATGTAAAATGAAGAGTAAGAACTTCATCCTCACCCAAATTAAAAACACAATGCTCGAAAAGGGTCATTCCGAGGCGGACGCCGACAAGTACGTCGACGAGATCAAGGAGAGCACCGTGTACGAGCTTCTGGTGATCAAGAAGGAGATTAAAGCCCCGGAGCCCGTGATCGAGGACGAGGACGAGGAAGAGGACGCCTCGTACTTTCGCAGACTTAGAGGGGTCGTCCGTTACGAGGACTAAGGGCACCCCATGTTTAAACGATGGTGTCAGGAAAACAGACTAAACAACGCTTCCAATCTCTCGCACGTGCTGATGAACGGGGGGAAACTCAGCATACCCGAGGACAGATTGAAAGAGTTCTACGAAGTCTACTGCGACGCGGTGAAGTCGGGTGAAAAACTGTACGTCGTGGAGCAAAAATCCACGCTGTACAATTTTTTCATCGATCTCGATTACAAGAGTAAGGAATCCCTGGATCTTCCAGAGGTGGAGTCCATCGTGAAAGTGATTTGTAACAAGGTGAAAGCGCACGGAGGGAAGGACGCCCTCGTGTGTCTGGCACCACCCAAGAAGGTTGGGAAAGACAAGGTCAAGACCGGCATACACATCAACTTCCACGGGTTCGTGGTCGATCAACGAGCGGCGATCGCGCTTCGACAACACATTCTCATCGCCCTGTACACGGCGAAACCGAGCGTGGAGTGGAGCGACGTCGTGGACTCGTCCGTGTACGGAGACGCGTCGAGGGGTAGCAAAGGAAGTGGTTTTCGAATGCCGTGGAGTCTGAAACGGGCGCGATGCGACGACTGCGGTGGCAAGGGGTGTTCGGTGTGCGACAGCCTCGGTCGGGTCGATCAGGTGGCGTACTTACCCGTGTACATTTACCGTCACGGTCCAGTGCTCTCCATGCTTCAACGAATCGAACAGAACCCAGACCCGACGACGCTCGAGATGTCCTCCGTGCGCTCGAGCGCGACGACACACACGACCGTGCAGCCCCCGAACACGGCGTTCAAGGAGGGATCTTTCACGAAACACGAGACCAATGACGAATTCGCCGATGAAGACGCCATAGCGGATCTCGAGGCGTTCGTGCAGAAATACATGGAGGGGCAGGCGAGTTCGCGACTGACCAAGGCGTACAAACAAAAGAATGGAAATCTCATCGTCGCGACGACGAGTCGGTACTGCGAGAACACCGGTCGCGAACACGGGGGAAATCACGTGTGGTTTTTAGTCACCGGCGACGCGGTCATGCAAAAATGTTTCTGTCGATGCGAAACCTTGGTGGGTCGTCAATTTGGATTTTGCAAGGATTTCACCGGTAAGGAGTACAAACTCACGTCGGACGTGAAGAAGGCGCTGTTCTCGGGCACCGACGACGCGCCGACGACGAAGAAATCCGCACCGAAGAAGCGGCGTCCACCGCCGCCTTCGAATTTTTCAGACGTGAAATCTGAGATGGAAACATTCATTCGAAAATATTTTTCGGGACACGAGAACACCAAAGTGGTCGAGGTGTGTAAAAAGGGGAGTCGGATTTTGATCGCGACGAATTCGAAGTTTTGTGCGAACAAGGCGACCGATCACGACAAATTTGTCAGTTTCACCGTGGACAAGTCGGGTATGATTCAGCAGATGTGTGGATGCAGGAACATGCAGAAGATGAAACTGTTTGCGAGTACGATGGAAAAACTCAAAAAAAAATAGACTTCATGTAACAGAGATGGCACTGTACCTCCTCGGCGCGACTGGGTTTTTGACCTATCTCCTGACCGCACAGCGCCAACGCGTGACCCTCGATCTTCGCGATCTCAAACTCGAGGCGCATGCATTCTCGGGTGTCGACCCGACGGAATTCATGGCGTTCCTAAAAAATCTGGACAAGATCGAATTGTACATCGACGAACCGGACATGGCGTCGTATTTTCTCTACACCGCACTGGACCACTTGAGTAATTTGAAATTCAGTAAGTATGGAATCGAGTTGGATATAGAAGAAATAGTCTCAAAAATAGGATTCGCCGCGGAGCTTTCGATAATGGACAGTGCGATTCGTGAAAAGAAACGTTTCGTGCCTAAGTACTTAAACGAGACCTTCCAATACAAATCAGAGTAAACAAACATGACGACGGCGAGAACGAGATCTGGACGCACTATCAAAAAACCCGAACAAATTTACATTCCAGATCTCGATTTCGCCGAGGATGATTTCTCGGATTCCGAGTACGACGACGACGATATCCTGGACGATTCGGACATCGACACGGAGGACGAGCTGGACGACTCCGACGATGACAGCGATGATGACGAATGTGCCGAGGATGTCGACGAGCTCGGGAACATCGTGGGACTCATCGCGCACGACGACGACGACGAAAGCGATGACGATTCTTACTACGATTCCGAATCCGACGAAGAGGAAGACGACTTTGACGATGAATCGTCGTCGGACGAGGAAGAGGAAGAAGAGATCATCCGCCGGAGGAAGAAATATAGACAGGGTTAAAAGAATTAGCACCCTTACAAATTAATAACATGGAGACAGACATCGGTCAGCCAATCGATTATAATCCTAGTATTCATTTGCCCAAGGAAGAACCGTTACCCGAGCAACAACAGCACTACGAGGACAGTTCTCCCATAGATGAATACATGCAACATCCGTCACACATGTACATGGAACCACCACCACAACAGATGTATTACAGTCAGCATTCACAGCCGATGCAGACACAGCAATTCGACATCACTTCGCTCGACAAGAACACGTACCTGATGGCATTCGTGGCGTTTCTTCTAGGATTCTTCATGGGCAAGACGATGATCAGTCCAGTTATCTTCCGGAACCCCTAGATCATTCCCTGTAAATTTACCTATACGTCCAAACTTTTCACTGTCCCTGAAATAGCCTCGCCCTACCACGAGTGGATCGGTGGTGTTTTCCTCCATCACTTCACTCGCCGAGATCGCCTTGTCTTTCCTGTCTATGTCGAGCGCGTCGCCGTGAATCATCATCGCGTAAAAAACTATGAGTAGGGTGACGACATTGAGTATGATTGAAATAGCACTCATTACAATTACTGTATAAAATTATTCAGCGGTCGGAGCGGCTTCCTCGGTCGGGGCGGCTTCCTCGGTCGGGGCGGCTTCCTCGGTCGGGGCGGCTTCCTCGGTCGGGGCGGCTTCCTCGATCTGTGCGGCTTCGGCTTCGCGCGCCTTCTTGCGCGCCTCGATCTCCTCGGCAACGACCTTGTCGGCTTCGGCGATGAGCTTGGGCATGTCCCAATCGGGGTGCTCAACCTTGAGCTTGTCGACGACTTCCGACGGGTGACTGATCGGCGGTTCGTCCGGCTTGGTGTAATAGGCACTGTTTTCGTCGCCCGGGACGATGTAGTTGCCATCCGGACGTTCGATCATGTTCCGCTTTCTTTCCTCGAACATCTTCTTCGCTTGGATCTGATTCTCTCGGTACGCGGAGAACATTTCTTCGAGCTTGTCGTTGGCGTAATGACTGTCCTCGATGTCCTTCGGTGGCGGTAACAACAGCCATTTCCCGACGTCGGCGACGTAAATGTCAAACGTGCTGTCGGATTTTTGGATCCGTTCCGCGTGCTTCGCCGCTTCGTCGCGAGTGCCGAACACTCCGCGGATTTTCACCGCAAAGTTGTCCGAACGCTGCGGCGTCTCGGGTCCGACGACGGAGATGCAGGCGAAAAGCTGTCCCGGCGGAAGATCGTAGTCTTGTTCGAGGAGGCTCATGGTTGGTTTTTCCTTGTATTCTACCCTATGGCTTTTTCTTTAATTTAAAAAAACAAGCACAAACAAATACACATGGTGCACGAATTCTGGGACACGCAACCACAGGGGTGTGGGGACGTCAAAGTTCTCCAGGCATCTGAAGGTGCGACCGAGCTTCCAGATGGGTACGAGTGGTCCACGTGTCAAACGCACGAATTGAAAAATCTACTCTCCGCGCATTACTTGAGCGACGAAACATCCACGATGGAATATTCCAAAGAATTCATTGAATGGATTCTCCATGGAGATCCGTATTGGAACGTCGCCTTGCGAAAGGGAGGTAAACTCACAGGCTTCATCGCCGGTCGACCGACGAACATAATGTGCGACGAAAAACGCGTGTCCGCGGTGGAGATCACGTTTCTGTGTGTGTCGAAACGTCTTCGAGACAAACGTCTAGCACCGCTTTTGATTCGCGAAGTGACGCGACGCGCGGTGCTCCGAGGCATTCACCAGGCAATTTACACCGCAGAACACGAGCTCCCGTCGCCGCTGGCGAGCACGTATTATTGGCACAGATTACTCAATGTCCCAAACCTGATAAAATCGGGGTTTTATCAGACCGATCGTCCGAATGCTCGCATGTTCGACGTGCACGGAAACTCCATGCTTCGTCGCGCCACACAAGACGACGCCGAGGAGATCCTCAACGTTCTGAAGGCGGAGTCGCACAGTCTACGCGTGTCAAGGGTGGTGGACGAGGATTACGTACAGCGGTTGCTTCGTCTACCGCACGTGTTCGTCGGTGAGGGGAAATTTGTCTGTCTGTACGAAGTCGGCTACAGGAGTGCGACGGGGGCGAACGCGCAGGCGTACGTCTTACACGCCGTGGGTGACGGCGCGCTTCAAGACGCCATCGTGCTTGCGAAGAACGCCGGCTTCGACGTCTTGAACTGCCTCGACGCCCCGTTCACGGGCGACGAGTTGCTCGAGCGTCGGTTCATTCGCGGTGTGGGTGCCCTTCACTACTACCTGTACAATTGGAAACTCGATCGCCCGCTGAAAACGAGCGAACTCGGATTCGTGTTACCATAGTAAGACAGACATGGAGGCGATTCGAAAGCATCACAATCTCGTCAAGCGCGAGCTCATCGCGTTCGCGTGCACACCCGAGTGTCACGTGTTGGACGTCGGGTGTGGGTTCGGTGGCGATTTACCAAAGTATAAATCGGCGGGGGTCACGAATTTGAACATGTGCGACCCCGACGAATCGGCGTTGGTCGAGGCGCGCCAACGCGCGAAGAACCTGGACATGCGTCGCGTCAACTTTTACCACGGGGACATTCACGCCGCACCCAAACGACCGTTCGACGTGATCGTCTACAATTTCAGTCTGCATTACTGTTTCCAGACCAGGGAACTTTTCGAGTCGACGATTCGAGAGATCAAGAAGCGCGTGAAGAAGGGTGGGACGCTCGTCGGTGTGATACCCGACAGCCGTCGGATCCTTTCCATGACACCCTACACGGACGAGGAGGGAAACTTTTTCAAAATGCGATTGCCACACGGAAACGGTGACTTCGGCGAGAAATTGTTCGTGCAATTGGCGGGCGTGCCGTTTTACGACGAAGGACCTAAATCGGAACCGGTGTGTTACTCGGACGTGTTGATCACGTCGTTGGAGAACGCGGGATTTCGGTTACACATGTGGGAACCCCTACAGGGGGCGAGGATCTCACAGATGTACAGTAAATTTTTATTTGTGTTTACTAAGTAAGGATGTTCTTCCCTCTCCTCGTCGCCATGAACGTCATCATTCTGACCCGCACTCGCGAACCACCCCATTTCGTGGAAGTGCGTCGCAGGTACAAGATCCTTCGCGACCACCTTCGGTCGACGAATAATCTCCGGTTCCAAATGCTTTGGGATCCCAAACCCCTGACGGCGTTTCACACGCTCACGGACACGGTCGGTTTCAACACTAACAAGGGAGCGAATATAACACTGTGTTTGCAGGGGGATGCGAACGAAATATTTCACGTCTTGATTCATGAATTAGCACACTGCACCGTGGACGTGTACGATCACAGCGACTTGTTTTGGTCCAATTACAAGGACCTCGCGAAGATATGTATCAGTCTGGGGATTTACGAACGCATCGACGGTCCGACGCTGTTCTGTGGTGAACACATCAGCGACTGACCACGTAGGACTTCGCGATGTAGAAGACGAGAGCGGCGACCGCACCCGTGGCGGCTAAGCCGATCATCGAGCGAGACCCAGCGTTGTCCAAAAAGTTTGGAACCGAGGTCACCAATTTGTCCTGGACCGGTTTACTAATGGCGATGCTCGCGGCGACGCCCGCGACCAGAGCGATTAGTTGATCATCCGTCAAATTCATGAAATTCTTACTCTCCGGCTTGACGGGTTCTTCTTGTTGTTGGGGCATCATCGGCATCATGTGTCCGTGCGCCGGCGCTTGCATTTGCAGACCTTGCATTCGCGGTTGCTGCTGAAGCATCGGTTGTTGTTGGTCCATAAAACCATTGTCTTCCATGACAAGATCGCTGATCGGCGTTGAATCCATCATTCCAGTTTGATGTTGCAACAGATTTTTTTCTTGTTGCACAAACGCCGTCGTCGTTTCCGCTTGGCGCACGCTCGACGTCGACGTCGACGGCGGCGGTTTCGTCGTGTCTACCGAAAGGGACACGTACTCTGAATCATCCGCGAGGTTCACACTTGAGATTGAATCGCTCATTGTTCTGAGATTGATGCCTTATTTTTTCTTCGTGATTTTCAGCGCCGTCTTCTTGTCAGCCTTCCGTGGATCTTCCTGGATGGTGTTGGCGTGAGATGGGTTGTACATTTTCTTGTGTATACTCCAAAACTTAGGCGACCCCACTCTGAAATTTTTCCGCAAATCGGCTTTGTAATAGAATATACAGTCCGTGAGTTTGTTCGACTTGGACGTGTTGTCCAACACCAGGCATTCGTAGTTTTCCGTCGTCGCGTCGAGAATCTTACAGAACATGTCAAACGTCGGCACGATCCCGAAAAAATTTTTCCAAAGACGCTCTCTGTTCGCCAGCACGTTTTCTCGCAACACGAACACGTAATCACAATTAGCGCGCAGACTGGGTGGTAAGTCCATGGAGTACTGCAGGGTCAGGGCGAACCACAGTTTCCAGTGACGTCCGTTCATGAAACATTGACGAATGATCTTGTCCTTGAGGAACGATGGATTATACATGCAGTCGTCGAGCACGACGAACGCGGGTTGGCACTTATTTTTCGCGATCATAGTCTTTTGACGAGCCACCACGCGTTCGAGCGCCTCCTTGTCGTAGTCGCCGTACACGAATAAATCTGGCACGAACGCACCGAAGAACGAATTTCCTTCTTCCGTCCCCGACAGTACCACGCCCGCCGGTATGTATCTCTTGTGATACATCATGTCTTTGAGGAGCTGTGATTTACCCGTGCGACGCTTGCCCACGAAGACACACACGGCGTCGTCCGGCATCGTCTTCGGGTTGAATCGCTTGAGTTGCAAGTTCATGCTCATACTACTATGTGTCACGCAAAGAATGTGCCGACTCTGACGCGAAAACTTTTGTGAGCTAATCGTAGATGTCGACAGTCGGCAGATTGAAATTAGCAGCCACGGGTTCGCTCGATGGCTGGCTCGTCGGCAAACCGTCGTACAGTCACTTCCTGAAGCGGTACAAAAGGAGCACGCCTTTCAGTGTCGAGCAAATCGAGGTTCCGTTCGAGGGTGGTGGGTCGATTGATTTCGGAAAGCACGTGACCGCCCTGATAGATCCGAGTCGCGGCGATCTCATCAGAAACATGACGCTCCGCGTGACCCTGACCGATCCAAAGCCCGATTTCTCGGAGGAGTGGAACAACAATTACTACCCACCCAGCGTGATCAGTCACCTCATAGAGTACGCCGACCTCGTGATCGGGTCGCAAACGATCGAGCGAATCACAGGCGAGTACATTTACATGAATTCTCAACTCACGCTGACATCGGACGACATCGCACAGACGGAATATTTCCTTTCAGGGCACGGGAATTTTCTGTCGTACACGGGACAGTACACGTATTTTCTGGACCTTCCGTTCTATTTTCATCGAATGAGCGCGCTGAGCATTCCGACGGTGGCGCTCACGAAACAAATCGTTGAAGTTAGATTGAAGCTCCGACCACTGTCGGAGATGATCTTCTACGGCTACGTCCCGGGTATCACCGCACAGATCAAAAACATGAGTCTGGACTGCGAGTTCGCGTACGTGAGCGATGACGAACGCAATTACTACATGACGACACCTCTGGACTACTGCATCACCCAACTCCAGAAGGCAGAGTTCGAGATGCCGTACGGCGTGACCGAAAAGAGCGTGTTGTTGAAATTCGAACATCCCGTGAAGGAGATGTATTTCCTGTCGCGGAGCAAGGCGTCGGTCGTGGCGAATTTCCCGAGCACACTGAACCAGATCGAACGGGTCGAGTTGCGCTTTAACAACGAGGTCATGTTCGATCACGACTACAAATACCTCACCTACGAGGTACCACTTCGACGTCACGTGAATTGTCCGATCATTCAGACCGTGTCCACGATCGAGGTCGCACCCGACGCCGATCCGGACATCATCTTCAATCACACCATTCAGGGTTGTTTCGGGGTGTACAGTTGGGCGCTTCGACCCGAAGTCTACTACCCGACGGGGCAGGTGAATTTCAGTCGGGTGGCGCACCAATTGCTCAAGATTCAGATCCGACAGGAGCCCGCGTACGCCGGGTACGACAACATCGTTCGAGTGTTGGCGAAGAATTACAACATCCTCACCATATCCGATGGGATTTGTGGTTTAAAATTCTGATCGCTATTAGTAGGATGGCTGGTCGAACTCAGCTCCAGGTTTCTGGCGAAGGATCGAGAGATTCATACCTGATCGATGACCCAGAATACACACCGTTCAAGGAGTTATTTCACAAACACACCGCGTTCGCCATGCAGACTGTAAATCTGGAACATCTCGGCGAGGGCAAACCCGATTTCGGGCAGACGATTCGCTTCAGACTCGCGTCCAATACCGGGGACGTGCTCACGAATCTCGCGTTCAGGATGACCTTACCACGGACGAATCGATCCGCGACTGGATACGTCGAGTCCATCGGGCACGCGATCATCGAACGCGTCGATTTCATCATGGGCGACGTCGTGATTCAGCGGTTGACGAGTGACGAATTGACCATACACAGCGAACATCACGTCACGCAGACGAAACAGAACGCGTTGGCACAATTGATTGGGAAATACCCGATTCGTTCGGCGGGCACGAGAGTCGGAAGCAAATCCATCTTGTATTACCTCGGAAGTCAAGCGACGACTGAAACGAAATGGATCGTTGACCTGCCTTTTTGGTTTTACATGAAGGAGCATCTCGCCGTGCCGCTGTGCGCGCTCTACAGACAGGAGGTGTTCGTCGAGGTCAAACTTCGAGACTACGCCCCGCTCATCGTCTCCTATCAAAACATCAGCGTAGATCCGGACGTCGACAACGCCACCCGACCGACACTTTCGAGTCCAATCCATCTCGTGGACTTCACGCTCGATGCCGAGGTGATGTTCGTCGACGAGTTTGAACGCTTGAAACTGCAGCACACACCCGTGGATTACGTGATTCACCAGTATCAGAGAGAGATATTCACCGTCCCCGCGGGTGTGAACACGACGCGCGTGCGCACCTCGTTCACGAATCCAGTCAAGGAGCTCCTGTGTGTGATTCAACGCGATGACTTGGGTCAGGAATTGCAGTTCTGTTCACCACTGGATTTCGACAACATCACGACCGACTCTGGAACTGGATATGGAAAATACACCGCGGAAGACGGACAGGTTTTGTATGAAAACCTCAAGAGCATGAGTCTGACGTTCGATGGGACGCCCGTGTTGGACACGATCACCGGGAACGCGCTGTTCCTCAAGGCGGTCATGGGCGGCATGCACCACAGCAAGACCCAACTGATCAGGAGATTTTACAGCTACTCGTGGGCACTCGAACCAGAAAAGGACACGCCGTCAGGGGCGGTGAACATGTCTTTCATCAAGGATCAATTGGTCGATTTGGTGCTTCATCCCAATCCGAATTATTCCAGACAGATACGGATGATCGCCGTGTCCATGAACGTGTTGCGCATCAGTGAGGGATATGGACGAACTTTATTTGACGATAACAGATAACTATGGACTTTGAACAAACAGCCATAGACATCATTACACCGGTCTTGGAAAAGGCGTTCATATTAGCCGCAGAATACTGCGGTGCGTGTGGCAGAGACACGATCACCGCGAAGGATTTCGAGTACGCTCTCAAGTATTGTGCTCGCTATACCGTCGGCGAACACATCGGCTCGATTATTCAGGATGACGACGAGGAGCATGACGGGGACGAGGAAGATGACGACATCGATATCGTCGAAGAGACGGATGAAGATGGGTTCACGAGGTACGACGGTGACGACGACACGTTCACCAGGGTGAATCGGGCGGTCGATACGTGGGGCGAGTGGAATCCAGAATCGCCTGTCGAACGGTATCTTTTTAATGCGATCAATAGTAATGAGCACTTCGTGGGGTAAAGTGGACGAACCCCAAGGGTACGACACCTCGTCAACGAGTTTTAAGTGCTTAGTGGAGGACGACTCCTCTTCGTCTGAAGATTCGGAAGATTCAGACGGTGAGGAAGAGGACGGCGTGGTGGCGGGAGCGATCGTCACCAGGAAAGTTGTAAAATATAAAAAAATTATCACCAAGGAACCTTTGCTCCCAGAGTGAGTATTTTTTTTTTCTCCGCGATCTATATACTACACCCATGTCTGCTCAAGAGTCAGTCGTTCTCGTTGCCCAAGAAGTCGAAGCGCAATCCCTCAATTCGCTCGTCGGCGGCTTCGCTTTCGCGGCGGCTATTTCGTGGGCTGATCTCGCGCGATTCGCCGTCACCCGTATCATCCCGGGTCGCCAAAACGGTTTGGCGCAAAACGCGATCACCGCCCTTCTCACGACGCTCCTGTCCGTGTTGGTGTTCTTGTCCGTGTCTCGCATGTCCAAGCGTGTGACCAAGCCGCAACAACCGACCTTCGCGCTCACGCGCTAAGCATCTTTATCAGGACGAACCCGATGAACAAAATCACGACCAAAGGAACATACTTTTTCCAGTCATAAACACTTCCGTACAAACCCGGAATGTTTATTGGTGGCGGCAGTTCCAGCACGTCCTCTTCGACGACCTTCGGCAGGTTCAGGGTGCGATCGAGGTTTCCCGTGATCTTGAATTTCAACGCGTGATCTTGCGATCGGAAATCACACGGCACGAGTTTGTTGTTCTCTCGACTGAAGAACTGTATTCGAAGCGTGTCCACGGCTTTTTGTGGTCCTCGAATGAATTCGTGCAAGATGATGTCGTCCTGTCCCGAATAAAACATGAATTGTTCGGTCGGATCGACGGTCGTGTTCAATAGCGTGCCCGTGTAGAACGGGGTGTCGGTGTAACAATCCTGATTGAATTCGTCGGACCCGGTGGAAATCTTCAACACGTACATCTTCGTCGCGTGATCGAAATTCACTCGACCCTCCTGATTGATCACGCCATCGATCGATTGTTGATCCGCGGACGTGAATCCTAGGATTTGGTTGGGTGTGGTGCGACCCTTCGCATTCGTGGACCATCCGTCGACACCGGTGTTGAACTTGAACGTGTAATTGTAACTGAGACCACCCGTCGACGCGACGTTTGAAAATTTCAACGAATTCCTCGTCGATCGCCACTCCACCAGATCGATGGTGGTTATCCCAGCCGCCACTATTCGAGCCAACACGTGATCCTTCAACGTCGTGCCGCTGCCGAATTCCCTGTCGGTGAGGGTGATGTCGTACGAACCGGCGTCGGGTATGGCGGTGATGCCGTCCGAGGCGAGGGCGTCAATCTCGATCGTGAACTTGTTGTTGTAATCGTGCACGACGGATTGGTGTGGAATCCTCGCAGAAACGAGCTCGATCTTCGTGACGTCGTACAGGGGTGTCTTCAGGGGCACGACGTAATCGTTCGCCGTGCTGTACAACACGGGATCGCGCTCGCCACTGTCGACGTCTACTGTGAACGCGGTCTGATCCATCTAACATTTAGGGAGATTATAAATGTTAGTAAGATTGCTCATTCACTCACCCCAGATGTAACTCAAGGATCTCGTGTACAGTGCGGGGTGACGTGCTTGGAAATATCGAGTCAGGAACTCGAACATGAAGTATCTTCAGAATTAATTTGCAGACAGCGTGTGCGCGAAAGGATTTTGCGTGAGCTGTCGCTTGGCGAGGTCGAGCGCGTTCGAAGACGCGTACGGGTTCGCATTCCCCTTGTACGCGTTGAGGTCTTGGAACATCGGTCGCTTGTAGTCTTGGGTCCACCCCCCGTTCGCCGCGTTGAAGCGACCGGAGTTGACGTCCGCGCGGACCGTCGTGAGGGCGCCGCCTTGTTGCGACGGGTGACCTCGGACGTTCATGCGACCCGGATTGTTCACGCGACCCGCCATGCCGCGCTTGTCCTCTGGACGCATCCCCAAGCGCATGAGTTCCTCGTTCGTCTTCGCGACGGCTTGTGCCGCGGGAGACACCGTGTAACCACCGTGGAACGAATGAATGCCCGGTTGTGGGTTGTTGACGTGCCAAAACGGATCGGTGTTTGCGTCGCTCTTGAAACGCGTCGGAAGTTGAGGCACGGTCTGCGCGCTGATGAAACGCTTCGCCGCGCCCTTGTCCAAACCATCCGTGCGCATGCCCGTTTGGCTTCGGTTCGTGGTTCGCTTCGTCTTCTCGTGTTCGCTCCTGACGACGCTCGCACTGACCGCCGCACGACCAGCCGTGGGTGGAAGGCGATCGGGAAGGAACGCCGTCTTCTCCGGTCGATTGTTCTGGACGATCGACGCCTGTGTGGCTCGACCGCCGGTGTGATCGAACGCCGGACCGGTGCCACCTCGAAGGGTCGTGAGCCTGTACGCACCGACGTTTTCGGGCATGACGCGGAAGAGCTGCTGGTAGCCACCCATCGCGGGTGTGTTCGCATCCAACCCCAAACCCGGTCCGACGAGTTGACGCTCCACCGGAGACACGTTGCCCATGCGACCGGTGTCATACATGCGGTTTCGCATTTCTAACATCTCACCGCCCGAGCTTCGCTTCTGAGGGGCGACCGTGGCGAAGCTCCCCATTTCACGCTTGCCAAGGTCGTAATCCAAACCATCTTCGACCTCGATTTCTTCTTCTTGCTCTTCTTGGAGAAGCGGGGGCTGCGGTGCATTCTGGGGCGGTTCCGATTTTTCGGACAGTTGTCGACCCGTGTAGACCAAAGCTGCCACTGCGAGGAGAGACAGGGGATCTGCCATCTGTTATTAAATGGCAACATTATTATTTTCTAATTTGATAGCGTTGATCGAAAAGATTGTTCTGGAGTTCGGCACGGCTACTCGCGGGTTCAAAATCCACGGTTCGCAAAGGAAGTTTGCAATCGACGTTCATGAGTGGGTGCAATTGCTGTCTGTAAGGTTCCGCAAATTTCTTGTTGAACGTCTTCGTCGACTGCGGGCGAAGTTGATCGTCCGTCTCGATGTAACGAGCGGGTGCACCCTTGCCGAACATCGCCGGGGCGGTGCCATACAAGAAGGCGTTCGGGCGGACGCCGTAGTTCAAGTTGCTGCTTTGGGGATAGGCAAAGAAGGAATCCGTCGCGGGCTGCGCCGGAAGCGATCCCGCGTCGTCCACGAGCTTGAGTCCGGGCTGGAGTTGTTGCGCCATATATGTTATACGTGATTATTTTTTATCGACGCGCACCGCTCATGTGCAAGCCACTGAACGCCTCGAGTTGCGTGCCTCGCATGTTCGGACTGCACGTTTCCGGGTGCGACCGACACATCGGACCACCCTTGCTGCCGTACAACGCCTCCGCGAACGCCGTCTGGTCACCTGGGAGCGTGCTCACGGGCGCGGTGACGAACTGACGCGCCGCGAATCTCCTTTGGTGCTCTGGAAGCGGGGTTCTGCTACGCCCCGGACCGAATTTGAACGTGTCGTCCATCATTCTGTCGACGAACGGCTTGACGGTCGGGTAATAGCACGCCGGCTTGCGATTTGGTTTGTCGGTATATTCGTGTAGCATGAGATTTTGCATGGGGTTCTCCGGCGTGGGCATCTCGCACGCGAAGTGATCGTTCTCACCGGACATCGTCGGGTAGCCGACCGGACTGGTCACCATGTCGTTCCTGAACATGGCGTACAACACACCCAAACACGTCGCAGCGAGAACGAAAATTCTGACGTCCCGTCTGATGAGATAAAGGACGCACGCGGCATAGATGATAAACCTCGAGGCAGCGTTCACGCGATCGGCTGGGTGCTGACTGGAGTTTGGCCAGAACTGGGACACGCGGTCGGCTCTCACAAGTTCCTTAGGTGACTCGAACCAGGTAGTCATATTACATATCACTAAGATTTATTTATTGAGGCTTCATCATGCCTCCGAGCATGTTACTCATCGCTTTCATCAATGCGTCCTGATCGAGCCCTCCTCCTTCGGAATTCTCCAATTTGTTCGCGCAGTCCTTGGCGATGTTTTCGATCGCCGCCAACGTCTCGGACGGAATGCTGACGATGGTCGTGCCGAGCATGTACAGCGTGCTCAGGTATTGCCAAACGCATCCCTTCGAGTGTTCGCTGATCGACGACCAATTCGTGGACAGATTGAGATCTTTGAGATATTCGCTCTTTTCGAGTTCCTGGAACAAGGCTTCGTCTTTGGACGTGATGAGTCCGACGTACGGTGCGATACCGCTCATGTAGGTCTCGACGCATTTTCTCGGGTTGGTGCTTTTGAGAAGATCGAATTGGGTCATGAACTTCGTGATACCCTTCTCCTCCGGGAAAAGTTTCGAGAGTTCGGTGAGGAAATCTTCCATCATCTGCACAAAGGCACCAACGGACGCCATGATGTTTTGATTGTAATTTTTAGTGTACACAAGTCTTTAAGTTCAGAACGGCTCAGTGCTGATGGATTCTTTCGCACCGACGCCCTGACTGACGATAAAATACACGAGGAGTGCGACGAGCACGGCGGGTTTCGTGTATTGATGCGTCTGAAGGACGCCTTCGTTATTCATCTTCGCCTTCAAGTGAATGTAGCCAGCCGTGATCAGACCGCCGATGACCGCCGCGGACATCGGGTCGCGGAGAGCCTCACTGAGTTCCATTGTTACATGTAGTTAGGTTTTTTTACGCGCGCGTCGGGGGCGTCGTCGAAAAAAGAGGACGGCGGTGCCGTCGGCGCTGGGGCGGTGTTGGCGGGTGGCTGATCCATCTCCGGCTGTTGTTCGTCGCACGGTTCTTCTTCGGGTACCATCGACGGGATGGACGAATCCGTCGTCACGCCTTGAATGTCCTTGAATTCTTGCAACTGCGGCACTGCAGGTTCTGGTTCGGGTGCGACGTCTTGCATCGGCAATTCTTCGGCGTTATTGAGCTCTTCCTCCTGATCCTCCTCCACCTCTTCGGGGTCTTCGTCCTGAACTTCCGCACCCAGATCGATTTCCCTGTCATCGCTCGTCGTGTCGTTGTGCATGTACGTCGACAAGATCTGTTGGACCGGTAACAAGTCTTTCACGGTTTCTTCAATCGCGATCGTGTATCGCTTCGTCAACTGATCATCCCTTTCGTATTCGGACATCTGTTCGTGGTAGATGTACGGATCGCGGTACAGGTTCTTCGCGCACGCGTTCAACACGCTCTGGACGAAAATCTCTTCGGTCGGCACCTTGACCGAGATCTTCTTCCCAGACTCCGGACGAAGGCGCACGGACGACAAGATCTTCACACTCGACACGAATACCGCGGCGAGCAAATCGTTGAACCAATTGCATCGAGCGGTGATTTCCGCCGCGTGCTTTTGGGACATGCTCGAGCTGAAATTTGGAACCTCCTTGAGATACTTCTGGAACATGATGAGCGGCTTGCGATTTTTTGATTCGCGAACAGCTTCCTCGTACATGTCCTGAAACGCGGTGATCAAATGGGGAATCATGATCAAACACAACTGGTCCGTGTATTCGCGCTTCGCTTCGACGAGCACGTTGATGTCCATTTTAATCTGTTCGCAGAGATAAAAAGTCCTGGGTTCACGCGTTCCTCCATTGGTTTGCAATCTTCCTTAGATTCATGAGTGATGGAAACTCGGTCGCGTCGTCGTCCTCCGCGACGTGCTTGTGCGACTTCTTCTTGCGCACGTCCCACGATATGAGCAAATCCGCGGTCGTGACGCCCTGCACATCGAATCCGCCCCTGGTAAACTGTCTGTGCAAGTAACGCGCCGCTGCCTCGACGTCGAACGGTGGATACCCGACGACGAACCCTGGCACTCGCAGCACCACACTTTTCTGCCCCATTTGAACCGCGCGACGTATCTTTCGCTCGAACTGGTCGTAAATGTTCTTGTACAACTCCTTCTTCAGTAAGAGCTTCTTTTCGTCAATCTTACGTATCTCATCTATGAGCATCCTAATTATTGAGCCAATTTATTTTTGACCGCATCGAACTCACTCTTAAGGTTGATCTGCGACATGTCCTGAACGAGTTCGAAATCTAAAAACTCCGCGCCCGACCCCGAAGCGTTTTCAAATGCGTCCACTTTCGACGGGGATTCGGAGTCCAACGGTTGCGAACGCAGGGAGACCACGGTCGCGACATCACCCTTCATGACGAGCGTCGCCGCGACGGAGAACGCGTACGGGAATCCACCGGTCTCCACGCACATGAATTGCACCTTGTACACGTTGTTCGCGCCGGTGTAATACTTCAGTGCCGTGGTCTCGATGATGTGACAGCACGCGCCGGTGCGGTTTTGAATCTCCGCGAGCGTTCTCGTGACGAGTTCGTTCATGATGTCGTTCGAGACCTTCGCTTCGGTCTCTCGCAGAGAGGAGACGTTGTACGCGGGATCCTTAAATCTGATCTGTTCACGTTTTTGGTGTCCAGCGAAACCGAACATCTCTCGGTAGCCCTCCGTCCTGGGTTGCATGGTGGTGAGCGCGTACACAACGAGCACGATGAGCGCGATGACCCACCAATTCATTATATCCTAACGCGTGAAATTTTTTTGAGAAAATCTCGACCCATATATCAGAGAATGTCCCTGCTCCTCTACAGTCCGAAGTGTGATCACTGCAACGATATCATCGAGTTCATTCAAAAGCACCCCGCGCTGAAGTCGCTCGTGAGCTATCACAACATTCACGCCCAACCCATACCCTCGCATTACCGAAATCAAATCACTCGAGTACCGACGCTTCTGACGAAGAACCAAAAATTCCTCGTCGGTCAGGAAATCAAGGCGTGGCTTCGAAGTCTGCTGCCACCCGACGAAATCACGAACTGTTCGCTCCGTGGTTCGTGCGGCGTGAGCATCGACGGCGAAGACGACGGTGATTTGTTCAGTCTGGACGATTACGGCACGTCGCTGGCGGCACCCATGACACCCGAGATTGAAGCAAAAATTAAAAAACAAGTACAGGCGATTCAATATCAGACATAAATAAAGAGTACGATCGCACACGAAGTAGAAGAATCATGCCCGTGCGCTTGACCACCGTTCAAGCGAGTGCTTTCAAATCGACGTTCGAGACGCTCAAGGACATCCTGAACGATGTGAACATCATGTTCCGTCCGTCGGGGGTGTTCATCACGTGTTTGGACACGGCGAGGACGTCGCTCATCGACCTTCAACTCCACGCCTCGAATTTCGAAGAATACGTCTGCGACGAAGAGGAAATCATCGCGGGCGTGAACATCGCGAACTGCTTCAAACTGTTGAAAACCATATCGAGCAACGACGTGCTCAAGCTCGCGATCACGAGCAAGGAGTTTCTGAACATCACCATCGAATCCCAGGACAAGAAGAGCAAGACCGAGTTCGCGCTGAAATTGTTGGACATCAACGAGTCGCGGATCACGCTCCCCGAAATCGCGATGAACATCATCACCACGCTCCCGAGCGTGGACTTCCAACGCCTTCTGCGCGACATGAACCACGTCTCGAGTGGAGAGATCGTCATCACCCGCGAGAAGAATCGCATTCGATTTCAGTGCGAGGGCGACTTCGCGTCCCAGGATACGGAAATCGAGACCGTGGAGACGATCGATGAAAAACTGTCTGGTCTGTTCTCACTCAAGTACCTGAACATCTTCGCCAAGAGCGCGAGCATGTGCAGTTCCATGCAGCTCATGCAGGAAAAGGAAAATCGATTTTTGAAGATTGTGTATAACGTGGCTTGTCTTGGTTCATTATCGTTCTACTTGGCTAGCAAAATCGACTCAGATCAGTAGTGTAGTCCGAGAGTGTCGACGAGATCGAGCTCTGACCGAGCGCGTTTGTAACTTTAATTTTTGGAAAATCAAGCTTCAACACATCTTCATCGAAGAATAGTACATCTCGAATCGCGACGCGTTGATTGTGGAAATCGTATTTTGGACCGGCGACGCGCACGATTTTCGTGGTGACGTCTCGAACCGGTTTGTCGTCTTGGTCGAGAAGAAACGCGTGCGCGATGGGCATGGCGAACGTCATGCGCCCGGTGACGTCCTTGCGCGGTGGGAACGTGTAGTTGATATCGTCCGTCATGAACGTGTACTTGCGCCCGTGGTACCAGTATTTGACACGCACGAGCAGTTTGGTGACGCACTGTGGGACGTCCGTGTTTCTGTATTTCTTACCACGCACGTCCGAGTACAACGCATGGAGCGATACCCAGTGACGACTCTCGCTCTCCCAAAACGGATCATCGACTTGATACTTCATGGAGGGGTCGACGTAGTACTCGAGATCTTCGCGGTAAATTTCATAATCTCTCGGTGTACTCAATCGGCGATAGAGTCCCCATGCGTAAGTTAAAAGATTCAACATCATCTAAATTAACATGAATGGGAATTTTTTAACCTCATACGACCGGAAGATCGCTGAGTTTCGCGACCGGATCGAACAGGATCCCACGAACAGGAAGATGTACGAGGATGCCATGAGCGACTACATCATCAAATGCATGCCATTCATGAAGGCGTACGCCGACGACGACGACGATCCCGGCGCGGCGTCGACCAACGAAGACAATATCTTCAACGTCACCGAGACCAAGGGTCTACAGCGTAAAGACATCTACCTGGATTATCTCATCGACGTCGAGCAGGAAAATCTTCCACGACCGATTGAAAAAATCACCGATCGCTGTCGAGTGTGTGACGAAGACGACCCCGAGAGCAAACTCGTGTGGTTCCCGGACACGAGCGAATTAGTGTGTGAAAAGTGTGGCGCCGTGTGTAAGCAACAACTCATCAGCGAGGAGTTGACTTTCAGGGAAGAACAGGAGACGTCGAAGATCGTGGTATACTCGTACAAGCGCCAGAATCATTTCAACGAGTACATCTCCGCGTTTCAGGCGCAGGAACAGACTCGCATACCCGACGAAGTCATCGACGCCGTGCGAGCGGAACTGAAGAAAATGAAAATCGTTTCGTGCGAAGAAATCAGTCAAACGCGGGTTCGGGCGATCCTCAAGAAGTGTCGATACAACAAGTACTTCGAACACGTCCCGACGATCTGTAGCATGATCACCGGGGTGCAACCACCCAAGCTCAGTCAGTACTTGGAAGAACAACTTCGTCAGATGTTCGCCCTGATCCAAGAGCCGTTCGACAGGCACGTGGCGAAAGTGGCGCCGCATAGAAAGAATTTCCTGTCCTACAGCTTCGTCACGTACAAGTGTCTCGAACTTCTCGAAGAGGATCACCTTCTGCCGTATTTCAGCTTGCTGAAGTCCAGGGAGAAGCTGACCGTACAAGACAGAATTTGGGAACTCATTTGTGCGGATCTTAAGTGGCAGTACGTACCCACCTGTTAAAGAATAGCACCGCGAATTGTAGTAATGGACAAATACACTGCGTACTGTGTACAGGAAGCCAAGTTTCACATGAAACGTGCCGAGGAAATCCTCACCGAAGGACTCGCTGACCCCGAAAAATTTTACATCGAAAATAGCAGCGAATGGCGCGACATCATTCGCGTGTTCCCTTTCTTATTCCTCGCGATGAACGCTCGAAGAGCCGAAGAAGAAAGTGCGTGCGCTCAGGATATGTAATTATTATGAACCGAAAACTTAGATGACGTTCGACACTCGACTCGTCGATAATGGACACTACAGAGTACACGTGATTCGTGACGACTTATACATCGGACGAACGATCGCCGCGGGATACGAGTGGGACGGGTGGATGCGACGAGACATTTTGGCGCATTACAAACCGGGCACGGACATTCTAGACATCGGGGCGAACATCGGGTACAACACCCTCATGTTCTCGGACTACGGACCCGTGCACGCGTTCGAACCGGTGTTTCACGAGGTGGTCACGAAGAACGTGGCGGAGAATAAACTCCGACACGACGTCACCGTGCACCCGATCGCCTTGTCGTCGGGGAAAGGCGAGTGCGTGCTTCACCTTCCACCGAAAGAACACGGCTTGATGAACTACGGCGGGACGTCCTTGGTCGATTTCGGAAGCGCGTCCGACCCGATCCCAGCCACGCGCGATCGACTCGACGACGTCTACCACGGGACGCCATCGATCATCAAGATCGACGTCGAACATCACGAGATGGAAGTCCTCCAGGGTGCCGTGAAGACGTTGGCGAAACACCGACCCATGCTTCTCGTCGAGATCCACGGCTACGACAAGAGCCCCATCCCCAAATACCTCGAAGAATTCGGCTACGTGCGACAGAGGAAATATTTGGGTGACATGCACTTCGACCCGGGAAGCCCCGAACCGCGCCCGGAACACATGTGGCTGTTCACAGCAGCGTGACGTTTTTCACCTCCAACTCCTTCCCAAAGTTGATCAGACACGCCCTGTTCAGCCCCAACAATTTCAGGTATTGACACGCCTGCGTCTCCGCCGCGTCCGTGAGCTTCGCCACCGCCTTGAATTCTAGAACCAATTCGGAATTCACGATGATGTCTGCTCGTAAATTCCCAACCGTGTGTCCTTCGAAACAGATCGGGATGATCCGTTCCGATTCGTAGGGTATGCCATTCTTTCGCAACAACACCTCCATGCAGTTGTGGTATACCCGCTCGCTGTACCCTGGACCCAGCTCGTCCCAGATCGTCTGTGCGAGCCCTTTAACGTCGAGCGTCATTATTCATGAATCACGCGTCCCCTTTATACGGATACGTGTGCACCCACAAATTCGCGATCCACTTTTCACCACTGTCCAGTGGTAACCCGGCGTGAAGGGCGCCCCCGGGTATCATCCCATAATTGTCCAACGTGTCGAACATGAGCACGTCACCCCGCCTGAGCTTGTATTTTTGATCGAGATTCGGGAACGAGGTCTCCCCACCCTCGTACCCATCGTTCAGGGCGATGATAAACGTATACATGCGGCGGTTCTTCGTCTCCTGAAATGCGTCTTGGTGTGGTCGATAGAATCCACCCGCTTTGTATCGCACGACCTGAAGCTGTTCACAGTTTTCGAACGGGCGATCGCACGATCTGAGCAATCGACGACACATGCGATTGATGACCGCGTCGTCGGTGCTCAGCCACGCGGTATCGCTCTGCCGCACCTTTGCATCTTTCACGCTGTTGAGCGCCACGGTCGATGGTTTCAGGCTGTCTCGCGCCTTGTCCATGATGTGTTTGCATTCGTCGGGTGTCACCGCGGATTCGTATACGACCGGGTGTCTGTATCTGGGAATGATAAGGGACACGAGCAAGATCACGGACAGGAGCAGTGCGTACTCTTGCATCTCTAATGTTACGATCGAAATTAAAAATACAATGCGCTAGGCGTCACACAGTTATACCTCTTCCAAATGCTATTCATCAACACGTCGTTCGTGTAATTTTGCAAGGCGATGAGTTGGTCCCACACGACCTCGTGGTGCTCTGGACGCACGACGTATTGGCGTAGAAGATCGCTCGTGCAATTCAACATCATCTCGAACAAATCCTTGACCTCTGCATCTTTCTGAAGCTTTTTATCGACCGACTGAATCACCTGTCGAAACTGTTTCTCGGTGATGTTGTTTGCCATGTACTGAATCCTGTAGTGCTGCGTGTGTGTTCGACGATTATCGGTGTCTGTGGCGTTTCCTAACCACATCAACTGTCGCTCTACTGATCCAATCATGATTCTATAACGCACCATCATCTCCGGTGCACCCATCTCTCGAAGTTCTCTAAAACTGGGAAGACCGCCACACGGTATGTCACCTAACTCGCGGCTGATGTTCCCTTCCGCGCGCTTCTCCTCAAAAAAATGGGGGTTGTGTATGCGACCGGTTTCGATCTGTCCCGAGCGCCACGAGAAGGCGGTCTTGCACCCGGTGCAGAACATCTGATCACACCCACCGATGATCTTTGTGATCATCTCACCACACTTTGGACAAGGTCGACTGTCGCGCTGAATGAGCTGAAACGTTGATCGCACGTCCTCCTCACACGCGTGACCTTCTTCGTACACGTGATTACATTCGTCACAGTAGACCGTCTTACATAATCCACAATAGTGATTTTTATCGTCCGACCAAACGCTCATGAAACCCTTGCACGTCGGGGTTGGACACTTACGTGTGAAACGTCGCGTGGTTTCGGACGTCAAAATTTCATGTTGATGCTCCAATTCATGAAGTTCTTGATATATCTCGTCGAACTTCTGAGTCGCTTCCTGCACCACTTGCAGGCTCGCCGCGTAGCGATGTAAATACACGAGCTTCTCTCTCTGCATCCACAGCATTTCACGCAATTCCCGAATCCGTATCAAGCGCTCGACGATGACTTGCGTCTCTTGAAAAAAAAGCTGCTCACGAATGAACAGACTTTCTTCTCTGTGTTTGCGATACTCAGTGTTTCTGAACACCTTTGAACACCACGAGTCCACGAATTCACGTGACCAGTTCGCCTTGCATTTCATGCAGTGAGGATCGTCGTGTGTCGACAGCAAGTACGTCTGTGCACATCGTCGACAACACACGTGATCACACTTGGAGCATGTCAGTTTTCGGTGAAAAGTCTGATTGTACTTTTCACAGCAAACATCGCACATGATTTGCTAATAGTGATAATGATGAATCTTTTAAACTTAAATTTGTTCTTCGTCGGATTTTATTTGAACCTCCAGCTTGCATTCTTGGTCGGCTTCGTGTCCTTGGTACCGAAACTGAACTTCTCGTTCATTTGTTTCCGTGTCCTGATCGCTCTCATGCCACCACTGCTCATCTTCTTCTTGAGATCATTCTGAACACGCTTCGGTCCGACCTTTTTCTGTTTGAGCTGACCAAGGAGTTGCGTTTTACTTTTATTTCCAAGGTTTGATTTTCTGATGTTTTGGGCAACACTCTTCTTTGCGGCGAGACGAAGCTTACCGGCAAGCTCTTGTTTCTTCGACAGGTTGGCAAACGCCCTCGGCGCTGGTTTTGCCACCGGTGCCACGACTTTAGGTGACACCGCCTCCAATTGCTGCACGGTTTTCGATTTTTGGATCTTCTTCTTCGCGTTGAAGAGTTTACGCACACCCGACGCGTCCTTACCGGCGTTCAAATTACGGATGAATCGATTTCGATTCTTCACCCCGATGTTCGAAGCCTGGATCTCCATCTTGAGTGCGTCACGTTCAGTGTCCTTCTTCTTCTTGGCTGCTGCCGCGGCGTTCTTATTCGCCTTCTTCTTGGCGGCTGTCGCGGCGTTGTCATTCGCCTTCTTCTTGGCTGCTGCCGCGGCGTTCTCGTTCGCCTTCTTCTTGGCTGCGGCTGCCGCGGCGTTGTCGTTCGCCTTCTTCTTGGCTGCCGCTGCCGCGGCGTTGTTATCCGCCTTCTTCTTGGCTGCCGCTGCCGCGGCGTTGTCGTTCGCCTTCTTCTTGGCTGCCGCTGCCGCGGCGTTGTCGTTCGCCTTCTTCTTGGCTGCCGCT
>Ga0222715_10000148_pt1 | contig 70846 bp, 74 predicted proteins | sample C33_9DmetaG_FD_165056 | JGI IMG/M metagenome (GOLD analysis project Ga0222715, IMG submission 165056) | Estuarine water microbial communities from San Francisco Bay, California, United States - C33_9D | ecosystem: Environmental > Aquatic > Marine > Unclassified | place: USA: California...
TAAACTCTCAAAAGTCCTCTATGATATGGGTATGAAAGTAGCGGCAGTCTCTAACATGTGTCAAGATGAGCGTGTCTTTGATGCTATGGAGATGGCAGGTACACCTTGTCCGTTTATGGGTAAAATTGGCGATGAAGCAAAACAACTATGGGAAACATATCCTGAGTTGAGACCTGAAAGCGTAAAAAAAGAGGAACAACGCAATGATACACTTAAAGGTGCCGCTATGGGCGCTGGTTCTATTCTATTGCTTCTACTCTTACTCTAGTATAGCAGAAGAGTTCATCGAACCTGGTTCTGAGGGTACAACTCAGTATCAGATATTTGATGATAGCAATGCTCTTGTAGATTTACCTGTTCCGTTCACTATGAATGGTCAAGTATTCACTAATAGTGCATTCATGTCTAATGGTGCTGTTGTCATGTACGGTCCTAACATTAACACGAATGCACCTTTTCAGCATTTTTGTTGTAATGGACAAGACGTTGCATCAATGGCGGCGAATGGAACTCTTCCTGGACAACCATTCTTTAATTATACTATCGCGGCATTATGGACAGACTTGATTGACTTGAATGTAGATGTGACTGGTGATGGTATACCTGATAGTGGATTCTTCACTAAAGAACTTGATACAGACAATGATGGTGATATCGATACACTACGTTATTATTGGCGGTATATCGCAGAGTTTCATGATGCAAACAATCTCAATACATTTGGTGTAGAGATGAACTTTGATAGTGGTGCTATTGAGATACATCACTTTGATATTAACATTGTCAATCATGCTGTTACTGTAGGTATATTTGGTGACACTACTAATAATGAGATAGAACAATTTAAATTTGAACCTAACGGATACAATAGTAAGGGTGAAGTAATATACACTTTCAATCTGGATGCTATGTGCGCCGCTAATCCGCTTTATAGCAGTCTGTGTACTGGTTATGCTGAAGCACTAGCAGAGATAGTATTTGCACAGAACTGCGCCGTAGACGCTTTATATGATCCATCATGTCCTGGTTATGAACAACTTTACTATGAAACTTTTGTAGAACCTCAGCAAGAAGAATTGGCACAATTTGAGGAGCAACCTGTTGTTGAAAATGTAATTGAGTTTGATGAAGTTTCTACTACTGGTGATGCTATCATTGATAACTTAATAAGCAATGAGTTGAACACTACTGAATTTGGTGGGTTTTCTGTTATCGATATTTTTGAACCTGCGATAGAAGCACCTGTAGTTGAAACGGTAGAAGCATTACCGGAAGTAGAATTTGTTATAGAAGAACCTACTAGTCAGGAGATAGAGATTGCAGAGATACAGTCATTTGAAGAAAGTCTTGAAGCACCTGAAGAGGTTGTTGAAGAAGTTGCTGAAACTATTGAAGAGATGCCTGAGCAAGAAGAGCGAGAAGAGGAAGTTGCGTCAACTGATGAGCAACCAGAAGAAGAGACTACAGATGAGGTTGCAGAAGATACAGAACCTGCTGAAGAAGAGCAAGTAGCAGATACAGAACCAGAAGCAACTGAAGATGAACCTGAAGAAGAAGTTGCACAGGAAGAAAAGAAAGAAGATAAAAAAGAAAGTAAGAAAAAGAAACTACGCAAAATCATTGCAAAGAAAGCGGCAGATAATGCGTTGAAGATTGCGAATGCAGTATCACTTGAAGAACAGCAAGCGGCGCAAGGACTTGCTATAGCACTAATGAACTTCAATCAAGGATTTGGTGCATATCAAGCATCGATGCCCGATGGTGTTAGACTTGAAAGTGCGTTACCTAATGAGTATACTAAATCACCGAAAGAAAATCAGCGAGGACTACGCAATGGACTCGCACAACAAATTCTGCACGACAAGATGGTCGATATGCAGTATCAATAAAGGAGAGAGAAATGGCAGAAATAGAAGTTGCAGGAGCAAAAATATCTGGTGGTAAGATGTTACTCATACTACCATTGCTTAGTGCATTGGGTGGTGGTCTATGGGCAGGATTTGAATTCTACAAAGACTACATGAATATGAAAGAGCAAATACAAGAATATGTTGCACCTGACTTATCAGGTCTACAAGAACAATTATCTGTGCTTGATGCTAATATGATTAAACTACAAGAGAGTGTCACTGAAGCAAGAGATTACACTAGAGATATAAAGATAGATTTAAAGAGTGATATTGAACGTATCGAACAAATAGTTGACAAGACTGAACAAAGAGTGAAAGACAGCGAATACGAAGTTCGCATACAGTTGACAGACCAGACTAAAGAAGTACGAGAACTCGTAGACCTTGCCGACCAGAGATTTGATAACAAACGCGATAAAGTCACTAGTGATGTAGATAGACAATTGAATGAACTAGAAGAAAGATTGAAAAAGATGGTACAACGTGCTTTAGATAATCCTTTGGCAAATTAGAAAGTTGCTAGTAATAATTCTCTATCAGATTGAATGTGGTGTTGGTTTCTAGATGCTAGATTTGTGGTTGATGCATTGTTAATAGTATTAGGTGCAATGTTCTGTTGTACTGCAACCTGACCGGCATTATTTGCCATGCGTTCTAGCGTGGTCATTTCTTCTTGGGAAGACTGTAGTGCTTGTCCGGTTCTTGTATTAGACGAAACGTCTATTCCTAGTGATGCTCGTAACTTAGTAATATTATCTACTGCATCATCCCATTTAATATCTGAGGATGCAAGACCTTTGAATTCTACATCATCGCCGAAGAATCCACCAGAAATTTTTCCGCCCATAATTGCTTTTTCAAGAACTGGCACTGCTTTAACTAAGTCTTCTGCCATGTCTGTTATGTTTAAATCAGAACCATCAAATTTTAAATCAGAAAGACCACCAAGCGCACCTCTAATTCTATCTAATGCGTCTGCACCTTTTGTTAATTGGTCTGACTTATCTGCGATTTTCATCATCTGAGTAACCGGACTTTCATTACCAGAAATGAAGTTAAGAATACCAGCACCCACACCCGCTAATGAATCCGCTAACTTGCTTGCAGAGAACTTTATCAATCCAGCAGATAGTTTACCCATAACAGTAGAGAACTCTTCTGCCTTGGTTTCATTGATGCCTTCTTCAGAAGTGATTGACAGTAGGTTCTTTACGTTTTCTTTAATCTTGTCGGTCCAACCTTCTTTTTCAAATACGGCAACTGCAGATGCAACACCTTGACCAACGCTGAATGCAACAAGACCAGCACCTAGTGCCGCCATAATAATTGGAAACTTTGCAACATCTAACATAGGCAGTTGCGAAATCTGCATCAATGTTGTTACATTACTGACAATATTTTTTGCGAAGTCTGGGTTTGCAAATTGCGTTAACGCGCCTGTCATAGCGCCAACGGTTTCGCCAACTGCAAATAAAACTAAACCAGAAGCAATTAGTCCCATCAGTATAGGAAACTTTGCGGCATCCCACATACTAAGTTCTGATATCTTCATTAGTTCTGTCACATTAGCAACAATACTTTTTGCCCAAGAAGAATCTGTAAAATGATCCATTGCTTTACCAAGACCATCACCGACTGCCGCGATAGCAGAACCACCGCCAAAGATTGCTAAACCAGCACCCAATGCTGTTAATGTTACAACGGTTTCCGCTGTATCAAATCCATTAATTTTATCTGCCATTCCAACAAGAGTTGTAACATTTTCAACAATACTTTGCGCCCAACTGGCGTCAGAGAAATTGTCAATTGCTTTACCTAGACCATCTCCAAGAGTAGCGACTGCAGAACCACCACCAAATATTGCTAATGCGCCCCCCAATGCTGTTAATGTTATAACTGTTTCTGCAGTATCAAATCCATTGATTTTATCTGCCATACCTACGAGGGTAACTACACTATCAACAATACTTTGTGACCAAGTAGCATCGGTGAAATTGTCAATTGCTTTGCCTAAACCATCACCAACTGCGGCGATAGCAGAACCACCACCAAAGATTGCCAATGCACCACCCAATGCAAGTAGAGTTGCGACTGTTTCTGCGGTATCAACCGCATCAATCTCATCCGCCATGCTTGTTAAAATTAGAACTTTGTCTTTTACTGCCTGTGCATCAAAGTCTAAGAACCCAGCAAATGCGGCAATGAGTCCACCAACAGCACCCGCGGCAAGCATACCCAACATACCGAATCCCTTCTTCTGGTCATCGGAAGGTTGAACAACTGCGCCAGTATCTCCTCCAGAAGGCGGAACTACGCCGCCACTCTCTCTTGTAACTTCTGTTTGCTGTGCGGCACCAAATGCATCAGGAGCAAGCGAAGCGGCAACCGAAGACATAACTTCAAGCATTTGTGAATTTATAGCATAGATATCTTGAATACCCGCTCTAATATCACTTTGTGTGGTCACACTTTCGGTTAATAGGTTAACATTGTCCGAACGAAGTGCTTCAATAACGTCATTGAGACCGCTTACGCTTTGTTTAGTTTTGTCTGATCCTGATGTGGTTGCCATTTAGTTATCCCTTACTTCTTTTTATCTGCATAAGCATTTGCACCAAAGTATGCGGCAACAATTGCTGAAGTGGCAACGAAGTAAGTCGGAGCAATATCTCCGATAATATTCGCCGCTGTATCATAACCTAACATTGCTGTAATCAAAATCGCACCTGGATAGTTGAATATACCCAACAAAGCGAACCATGTCATATATCTCATTGCATCTCTTCTCGCGTCTGCATCTTCAAGTTCTTTACGTTTGAACTCAAGATACATTTTTTGCTCATCGCCTGTTACCAATCCATCGCCATTAGTGTCTGCTGGATGGAAACCTGCTTCTTTAATATCTTCTCCCATTTTACCCTCTATCTCCGTTGTTTTGCTTTATCATTTTCCTCTTCAATAAACTGGGTTAAAAGAGTTATGTAAATTTCCCTCTCCCATGGCATCATATTTTCCAATTCTGTCAATGAGTATTTATGATGTTGCATTAACGCAAAATTGGTTTTCATATAATTAACCATATCATCATGCGAGAGGACTATACTAAAAAAGACTGCAACCCCTCAATTACTCTTGACTGTTCTTTACTACATGCTGAACAAGTATACGATACTTCTTTTGAAACTTTCGGTAAATTAGTAAAGAAATTTTTAAGAGTTTCAAACTGAGAGGTCGTCATACTCTCTAAGAATGCTTGTAGTTCTTCTTTACTAGTTGTGTCCATAGTGTACACATTACCATCTGCTTCAATACTATCAATACAACTTGCTATAAAAGTAAAATTATCTTCAACCTTTTCTAGACTGGTTAGACTTTCAATATTCTTTAAAGTTGGAAACTTCATATTAAGCGTAACACTTTCGCTAATCTGTAATGAAGTGTTAGGAATATTTTCTCTATCGTAACTAACTTCTCCTAAGTCTAGCGACATTGGAGTTAATCCGTCACACTCAGTATCGACACATTTAATTTTAAACTCAATTTGTTCTCCAACAGACTTTTCTCTAAGTCGAATGAAAATGTTTTCAACTTCAAATATTGGAAGTTTATCAATATCAATCTGGTCAAATGTGCAGTTATTAATAACTTGTTTCAATGCATTCAATGTATGCTTTGTATTCTTCTCTTCCATTGCCATAAAAAGAATTTTTTGTTCTTTCACTAGAAATGGTCTAAATTTAATATTATCACCATTATATAAAGTCAACTCATATTGTGGTGTGTCAAGTCTTGGTAGTGCCATATTATTTTCTCCTCATTATATGGTATTAATTAAAATGGTCCTGTTTCAACGCCTGCATTATTGGCGGTATATGAACCTGTTGCTGGATTGTATGTTACATTCACTGTGTCAGGTCTAGTGGTGAAACCTCCTATGCCACTAGGAACTGTCGTTTCTTCCCATTTTCTGTATTGCATCGAAACTTGAAGTCTAGCAACATCGGTAGCGCCTGCAGAGTATGATAGTTCTGCAACCGTCTTTGGATATGCTTCTATTAATGTGCATTGATATTTTGCTTTTACATCTCCATTAATATTATTATTATCAACTCCATCTGTTGTATCTAGTGCTAGGATGTGAACCTGTGTCGTGTATTCATTATAATAATTCACATGACCTGTGTCTTTATCATATATAGAACCCATCCAATCATCAAAAAATCTTTTAACGATATACTCTCGGTCAATATAGAATGTGAAATTCACTGGAGTGTAACTTCTACCGTAAGGCATTTCTCTACCTGGACCATACTGCTTGTTTATCTTAGTATCAATATTCAATGCTGGTAATGATGCCGCTTCACAGTATAATGAAGTTAACTGTTGACCACCTTTAAGGTTTGTATATGTGCTATTGGTACTTCTATTCCAAAAGTCTGAGTTCCAAGGATTCAAAACACCATTAGTATTTGCGGTAGGACCTCTCGGTATATCGATGACAACTAGATATCTGTTCGTTTTTGCGAATCCAGATTTCTTAACTGTCGCTAAAAAATTATTAATTGACATTATCGTTGCCTCATTTTTCTGTTACTATCTAAGTATACTTGTTGCTTGCTGGCACCTCTAAACATTTCTGTTGGAAGAACTGCCGCTGTTGTCCAATCGTCAGGTTGTATAAACAAATATCTACCTTTTATCTGACTTTTTCTGTATCTCTTTACTGACGCCTTCACTTCTCTAAATCTAGCGAAGTTACTTAGTATCCCCCAATCGGCACGAATTCTTGTTTGTATATCAGTATCACCTATTTTAAATCTACTTAATTTTTCAAGCAGAATAATTCTACTAGCAGGATGTAGATAGTGAAAGTTGATAGCAGTTATATGTCTACTTTCAACATTGAATGGTAATATCAAAGGAAACATATCATAGTAAGGTAATGCTAGTGTTCCTTTGCCGATTGGATTTGAGTAGTTTATAAGATACATGCGACCAGGAAGCATTCTACCGGTCATGTTTTCTACATATTCTTGTTGCAGGCGCGTTGCGGGATACTGCGTACCAACAAGTTGCTTAACTTGATTTTGATACCATTGCACCCCACGCTGTTGGTCTCCCGCCTGCGTTCTTATTTGCTCTAATACTCTAATATCTGCCATAATAGTATTTATGCTACTTTAAATGGTCTTCTGTGAGAATTATGAAATCCCATTGTTTATCTTTAGCATATTCTGTCGCCGCCTTCCATTTAGCAGAGTTAACACCCCAATTTTTAACTTCCGAGAACCAAGTTCTCGTTTTCTTTTTTGGATTAGTATCTGGCGGTTTTGTGTACTTCTTTGGTTTAACCTCTATTAGATATGACTTTAGTTCGCCGTTTTTAGTTCTAACTTGTATATAGAAGTCTACAAAATATCTGTGAATTTTATTATCTATAGGCGAAATGTATGGTATGACAGTTTCTTCACTGCCCCATTTGATAACATCTGAATTCATATCGCACCACTTCATAAACTTTCGTTCCCATAGAGAACGATAGATGATATTTGATGGGTTGCCTTGATATTTCTTGGGATTTACCGGAGAATATCTTCCTTTATATGCCATTCACAAAACTCTTATAAATAATGTTAGTAATTACTATTTATAGGGAACCTCATGGCAATAAACAATTATACATCCCAGAGTTTGACCGGAAACCCTTCTCGGAGAGAACCAAAAAAGACAGGTCGCAAGTATGGTAGTGTAGGTTTAACTTACCCTATTGATATGGGAATTGATGCGACTACCGAAATGGATAATCATGTTATATTCGATATCTATTTTGATGAGAGTACAAGTTTCACCAGTCTACAAGGAACTTCTGCGGAACCTAAAGCATGGAAGGGGCACTCTTCTATTTTAGGAAATAAAGTTAGTCAAGCATTTAATAATGCCGGAGACCTTGTAACTGAAAACTCACCTCAAGCAGTTCGCGATATTGCAAACAACGAAGTATTACAACCCGCTCTGGAATCCGCAGGAAAGTTTGTAAGTGGTGCTTTTGCTGGCGCGCAAAATTTAAAAAGATTGAATGCACAAATTGCATTATCAGTTCCTAATACATTTGTTGCAACATCTACTGCAAATTACACGGAAGCAAAGATGGGTGCTGTTGCTGGTATGCTTGCTAGAATGGGTTCTGGAAACATGGCGGGACAAGATATTGCTAACTTGGGTGGACAGGCCGCTAGACTTGCGATGGAAACATTCGCGGCACTACCAGATGCATTTGGTATGAACTTACAGAATATTATGGAAGTTTCAACCAGAAGAGTGTCCAATCCCCACATCGAACAAAGATTTGAGAGTGTGTCATTTAGAGAGTTCTCTTTTGTTTATGAGTTTGCCGCTCGTTCAAAAGCAGAACAAGAAGCAATCGAGAATATAATTAAGACTTTTAGATTTCATATGCATCCGGAACTGATACCTTCTGGTTTATTTTTTGATTATCCGTCATTGTTTGATATTAGTGTTATGTTCAAAGAAAACGAAAACAGATTTATACATAAAATATCAACATGCTATTTAACCTCATTTACAACTAATTATACTTCAACTGGTGTATTTGCAACAAATAGAGATGGCCAACCAACAGAAATTCAATGCACTATGAACTTTAGAGAAATTGAACCATTACATAAACATAGAATTGAAGAGGGATACTAATGAGTTATTTTGCACAGTTTCCTAATATGCTGTACGACTACACTAAACCAGGAAGTCAAAGCACCAATCTTATTATTGTAAAAGATATTATTCGCAGAGTTAAATTAAATAGTTCTGTTGCTAGTTCTATATTTGCGTATGATGAGTACGATATACAAGAGGGTGAGCGTCCAGATATACTTGCTCATCAATTTTATAATAGTAGTAAACTCGCTTGGGTTATTTTATTGACAAATGAAATACATGATTTATACGAAGACTGGCCGAGAACTGGTAGAGAATTATCAAATATGATTAACAAAAAGTATGGTGGTTCTGGACCGTACGCTCTTAAAGGAACAGATACGAGTGTAGGTCATTCTTATTCTGGAAAAAATGGTTATTATTATCCTCTGTTTCTGAACGCAAAAGATGCGAATGAGTATGATAGACTGCAAGGTTATGCTGGCGGATCACATACACATAACTTCTCTGAGTTTCCTTCTACAACATTTTATATGCCGAATGGAGTTAACAGAGGACATGCTTCCGTTTCTTTCGATAATGGTTTATATAGATTGTGGACACCTAATTCTGGACCTGATGGAGTTCATCATTATGAAAGACCCCAATTGTCTGGCGATACTACCAAGCATGTTCGTACAACCGAAACAACATATGTGACATATCCATCACCGGGAACTACACAAACATTATCTTCTCTTATTATAACAAATCGCCAATACGAAGAAGCAGAAAATGAAAAGAAGAGAAGAATTAAAATTCTTAGAGCAAACTTAGTTCAGGAGTTTGTTAATGAATTTAAATTGATAATAAAGGATTAAACCATGAGTGGTGGCACTAAGGGCGGCGGCGAAGTATTAATGTCTGCTTTAAATTTGTTTCCTAATAGTGTTAAAACTGTTAGAGATGCAAAGGAAGCGAAAGACTATCTAGATTTACTGAGTGTGTATGCACAAATGACAATAAATGAGAGTATTCTTTCTCATTTTATGACAGGTCAAATTACATTAAATGATAGTAATGACATTCCTGCCGATTATCCTATTGCTGGTGGTAATATTCTACATATTACATATAATGTTGCAGATGGACCTGATGAAACTGAGATTGATGCATGGTTTCGCATAGTTAGTATTAAGAATGTTGTTATCGCTGAAAGTAAACAAGCGTATACACTACAATTCATTAGTGAAGATGGTTGGAACAATATGCATACGGTTCTAAACTCTTCATTTAGTGGAGAACCTTCAGATATTATACTTAAAATTCATCAAAATAATTTATATAATGCGGGTAAAAAGATTGCTATAGATAAGACTATTGGTGGATTGAAATTTATTTGTCCTAACTGGAAACCTTCTCAAGCAATTACATGGATTACACATAAAGCAATTTCGGCAGACACCGACAATCCTGGATTCTTTTTCTATGAAACTTTTCGCGGATTTAGATTTATGTCTACTGATACATTATTGAATAAAGATAAAAATTTAGTCATCACTGACGTAATGGGAGATGTTGCATCCGAAAGAACAGATGGTTCTACAGTGAAGAAAGGATATTTATATAAGATTCCTGGTATTCCTGTTACTGGTTCTGACGGTAAACCAAAATCAGGAATGGTTGGTAGTGAAACTCTGCAGAATGTTGATGACTTCAGAGTTCTGGAACGAGGAACTATAGGAAAAGATTTGATAGAAGGTAATCTTGCTTCTAGAAATATTACACATGATATTTTTCATAAGAGTTACTCAGTAGAAGAATATAATTATTTTAATGACTTTAATAAAACACAACGACTTGGTGCGCGAACACATTATGAAACTCCTAGCGAACCATTAAACACAAACCTGTCTATCATGATTAGTCCAAAACACTCTAGAATACATTCTAATAAAAAGGGTGATGTTGGTTCCAGAACTCTGTATTCCGATGACTATGTGTTAATGAGAAAACAAATATTAAAACAAATTAGTGATGAAGTTATTAATAACTTTGAGGCGCCTGGTTCTTCTATTATTGAATCCGGAAGATTGTTAGAGTTTAACTATCCTGCGGTTAGAAAGACTGAAGATAATGCTGATGTATATCAATCTAAATACTCAGGACATTATTTAATTAGAGATGTAATTCATTTGTTTACGCCAGTGGCAAACACAACTACAGCATATAAAGTAGACATGAATATTGTAAAGGATGGATGGAATGCGTAAATTTTCAGAATTACGAGAAGAGATATCACAAAGAGATTTAGATGGTATCGAAAAGTTTGCAGATAGATTATTTGCAAAAGTTAAAATTGACGTTGAGTTCACTCGACATTTTTTAGATAGGGTTAATGATGAACGTAACAAGAAACAGATTACTACTGCAGAACTTACGAGACTGTTTAAGCAGACTTATAATAAACATGGTAAGAAAATTCCACAGTTGGGTCCTGATGCTGAAGCGGTAATCAAAGATATGCAGACAGATATTAATATGCCATTTGTTCTCAAGTGGGATAAAAACTCACAAGAGTTCGAATTAGTTGCAAAAACTGTTATGCGGAAAAAAGGTTTTGCGACAAGTAACCAAACGCTTTCTGTATAAATAAGACTAAAGGGAGAAATTTACACCTATGGGAAACTATTTATTTAACGATGAAAAAATTAACATCGCCAGAGGACTCTACAAAGGTGTAAGTTCTATTCACAAGTTTGGTGCTGTTCCTTCAATGGCAGTAAACACATCTGGTTCTGTATGGGATGTGAGCGACACAGCATATCCTTGGACAGCATGGTCTTCAGCATCAACAGTTACAGTAGATAGAGCAAGTGCAAGTGATGCGAATAAAGTCATCACTATTGTTGGACTAGATGAGAACTACGATGAAATTACAGATACTTGCACACTCACAAACGCAACTGGTAATACTACAACTGGCGGAACAACTTTTTTAAGAATTTTTAGAGCATTCGTTTCAACTGGTGATGACAATGTAGGCAACATCGATATTAAAGTATCGACAACAGTAGTAGCAAGAATTACTGCTACTAAAGGTCAAACTCTGATGGCAGTCTACACAGTTCCCGCAGGATATACTGCATATCTTACTAAAGGAACAATGACTTGTCAAGCAAGTGCAGATGCGACAGGTAATATGTTTGTTCGTTATTTTGGACAAGATGCATTTCGTATTGGTCACACATTTGAAGTTGGTGGCGTTGGTGGTCCTTATTCATATGAGTTTTCGGTTCCAGTTGTAATACCTGAGAAATCAGACATTGATGTTCGTGCATCAGTTCGTTCTAACAACGCAAGAGTAACAGCGGCATTCGACATTATTCTCAAGCAGAATTAAGAGGTAGATTATGAAAAATTTCATGGGTATGGACGGATTCACTTGGTTTATGGGTGTAGTCGAAGACCATAATGATCCTGAACAGATTGGTCGTGTTAAGGTGCGTTGCTTAGGTCTTCACACAGAAGATAAAGAAACACTTCCCATTGATGATTTACCTTGGGCGATGGTTATGATGCCAACAACATCTGGATCAGTATCGCAGATTGGTCACTCACCATCAGGACTACTTAAAGGTTCGTGGGTGATGGGATTCTTTAGAGATGGTAATGCCTGTCAAGAACCTGTTGTCATGGGGTCTTTTCATGGATATCCAACAGAGCGTCCTAATACTGATTTGGGGTTCTCCGACCCAACGGGAACCCATCCCACTGAAATTAATGAACCAGATACTTCTCGCTTATCAAGAGGTGATAAAAAGTCAAAACTTTATGTAGCAAGAAATGATGGTGTTAATAAAGGACATCGTGTAGATGGAGAAGGACCTAACGGTAAACCTTCTATAGGAAAGAAGAACATTGCTTGGAGTACTGACACATGGACTCCTTCTGCAGTTCCTTTCAATGCACGATACCCATACAATAAAGTTTATCAAACTGAGAGTGGCCATGCTTTAGAATTTGATGATACTCCTGATAATGAGAGAATTTTATTATTTCATCGTAAAGATACATTCATCGAATTGCATCCTGATGGAACTATTCAGATACATTCATTTAAGAATGCTGAAGTATTAGTAGATGAAGACTTTAACATTGAAGCAAAAGGTGCAGTTAATATATTCACACAAGGTAAGACAACTGTATATGCAAAAGATAATATTGATATGCAGTCTGAAAAAGATGTACAGATTAAATGCGTAAACTTTAAAGTAGAAGCGCAAACTAATATTACACAAACTTGTGGTCAAACAATGGACTTAAACGCTGGTGCGAACATTGATGCGGATGCACCTAGAATTGACTTGAACTAATAATGGAGAGATAAAATGGCAAAAGTAAAAGCAAGCATTGGAACATATATTCATGAAAGTAATCCAAAGAAAACATCAACAAGTGGTAGAATGTCTATGGTTAAATTTGCTTCTATGAATAAAGATAAAAAACGCAATTTTAAGAAATACAGAGGACAAGGTAGATAGATGACAGGAATATTTTGTGTTCTTATTAATGGAGTAGTACACACATATAATAAGTATGAAGATATTCCACTCAGTTTTGATAATCTAATTAGATTTGAACCTGAGTATCCACCAGAACCTCACACAGACGAACAACATCATATTATTGCACAATATAATAGTAAACTCAGAGAGTTGATGGGGAGAGAACGAAATGCCAGCGGCAACTAGAATAGGTGATGCAGACGTACCACATTGTTCAGGTATGACAAGAGCGGTAGGTAGTCCTAATGTGTTTGTGAATAACATTCCGTGGTCTCGCCAAGGAGATGTAAACACAGGACATTTGCTTCCTGGTGCGCCATGTCCCTCACACGCGGCACCAATAGCATCTGGTTCATCTACTGTTAAAGTAAATGGAAAAGGTGCAGGTAGAGTAGGTGATGGTGTGAGTGGTTGTACATCAGTCGCCGCCGGATCATCTAATGTATTTGCTGGTGGATAAAGAGGTATAAATAGTTCTATGGCAATAGTAACGAGAAGAACAACAGATTTTAAAGACTTAGATTTCAACTTCACCAAGTTGTCAACAACCGGTGATGTGGCAAAGAAATCTGATGTTGAGGCAGTTAAGCAATCGATGAAAGCACTGATACGCACTAGTTATTTTGAAAGACCATTTCAACCATATCTAGGTAGCGAAATCGCAAACATGCTGTTCGAATTGAATACGCCGCTTTTAAGAAGAAGAATTGAAAAATCAATTAGAGAAGTAATTGATAATCATGAACCTAGAGCAAAAATTACAGATGTTAAAGTCGATGACAACTCAGACAACAACGAGTATAGGGTGAGAGTTTATTTTTATGTTGTAAACTATACAGGACAAGAGGTATTTGAAACCTACTTGACAAGGACAAGATAAATGGCACAAACAACAAGCAGAATTAGAGTATCGGAACTAGATTTCGACCAAATTAAGACTAATTTGAAAACTTACTTGGCGGCGCAAGAAGAATTTAAAGATTATAATTTTGAAGGTTCGGCGATGAATTCGCTTTTGGACATTCTTTCTTATAATACTCATTACAATTCAATTTATGCTAATATGGTTGCGAACGAAATGTTTCTTGATAGTGCCGTCAAGAGAGATAGTGTAGTTTCACTTGCAAAGCATCTTGGATATCGTCCTCGTTCATCTACATCATCTACTGCAAGAATTAATGTCACAATTAACAATCCTACTGGATCGCCAGCATCACTTACTATGACTAAAGGTACGGTCTTCAGAAGTAGAGTTAATGATAACAACTATCAGTTTGTCACAACTTCAGATGTTACTATTGTTCCTACTGAAGGTGTATACACATTTACTAACATTGATATTAAAGAGGGAACTCTTTTAACTTCACAGTATACAAAAAATAGTATTAATGCAAACCAAAGATTTTTGTTGACTGATGATACAATTGATACATCAACTATTAAAGTTAAAGTTCAGAATAGTGTTAGTGATTTAACCTCAACCACATATACATTAGCAGATAATATTCTAGAGATTGGGTCTGACAGTAAAGTATACTTCTTAGATGCGGTCGAAAAAGGATATTATGAAGTAACATTTGGTGATGGTGTTTTAGGTAGCGCACTAGTAGATGGCAACATCATAATTATTGAATATATTGTATGTAATGAAAAAGAGGCAAATGGTGCTAAGGCATTTACACTACAAAGTTCTGTTGGTGGTTCGACAAATGCAACTATTACAACCGTTATTAATTCCGAAAATGGTGGTCCTAGAGAAGGAACAGATAGTATTAAATTTAATGCACCAAAATCATACTCAGCGCAAAACCGCGCTGTTACTGCAGAAGATTATAAAGTAATTCTACCTAAACTTTATAATAACATTGATACTATGCAAGTTTGGGGTGGTGAAGATAATGATCCTCCTATTTATGGTAAAGTCTTTATTTCTATTAAACCTATCACTGGTTCTAGTTTAACAACATCTACTAAAGATGCTATTAAGAATAGTATTCTTTCTGGTAAAACAATGGTGTCTATTACACCTGAAATTATTGATCCTGTTTATATTTGTATTATTCCAACAATTAATGTATATTGGAATCCAAACATTACAACATCAACATATACAGATATTTCTTCTAAAGTGAGAAGTACCGTATTGAATTATGCACAAACGCAGATTAAAACTTTTGATAGTGTTTTCAGATACTCCAAATTTGTTAACTTAATTGACTTAGCGGACACGGGTATTGTATCAAACATTACAACATTAAGATGTGAAAGACATTTTGATGCAATTCTAAATCAAGAAAGTAAGTATACTATTGATTTTTATAATCCACTCTTTACACAAGGCGTTGGTTCTCCCACTAACCTGTCATCTACTGGTTTTACTATTGCTGGTAGAGCGCAAACAGTTTATTTAGATGACGATGGTGCTGGAAACATTCGCTCATACTATCTAGAAGAAGGTTCTTCAACGAAAGTTTATGTGAATAATGCACAAGGTGCAATAGACTATGCAACTGGTAAACTTGTTATTGACCAGTTGAATATTACAGGAACAACTTTAGATAATAATGCTGTTGAGGTTTTTGTAACTCTCAACTCAAACGACATTGTGAGTGTTCGTAATGTTCTTCTAATGATTAACGAAGAAGATATTACAGTTAACACGATTGTTGATAAAGTTGCAACTGGAGAATCCTCTGCTGGTACAGAATATCAGACAACGGGAAGTAGTGAGTTGAGTAGAACCGGCGGGTCAGGTCTTGCTGGTGCATCGTCAACTATCTCATCTTCATCATCATCATCTGGTTCAAGTAGTAGCGGCAGCGGAAGCGGTGGAAGTTCTTACTAATGACAGCACAATTACCAAACTTAGATATTGATAATATCAAAGGACAAATCTCATCTGTAGTTTCAGACCAACTTCCCGAGTTTGTCAAGTCTGACCATCCAACTTTTGTTGCTTTTTTGGAAGCATATTATGAATGGTTAGAAGATAATGGTAATGCAGTTGAAACGACAAGAAATGCTAAACTCTATAATGATATCGATAGAACCGTGGATGTGTTCGTTGATTACTTTAAAAGAAATTATCTAGTAGATATTCCAGATAATATTGTTAATGATAAGAGATTATTAGTTAAACATATTAAAGAATTATATCAAGCAAAAGGTACTGATAAAGCACTTATTCTTTTGTTTAGAATGTTATTCAACGAAGAAATTTCAGTATACTATCCGAAAAATGATATGTTGCGTGTTTCTGCTGGTCAGTTTACTTCAGATACTATTATGAATATTAAATCTGTTACTGGTCCTGCAGTAGAAGCAGTCGGTAAGCAAGTAATACAGGCAAATCAACCACTACAACCTGATATTAATCGTGCAACTGCTTTGATTGAGAATTTTATCGCCTTTTCTGTTGGTGATGAGTTCGTTTATCAAATGACTTTGACAGATAATTCAGTATCGGGTGTTTTTGTTGCTGGACAAGTTGTTACCATTCAAGGAGATACGGGTCTTATTAGTGGCATTGTTGATGAAATTATTACAAATGTTGATGTTGCTGTTGGTGGCGCTTATTATACTAGCGGCGATCCACTCGTAACTAAAAACTTAACTCCGGACATTCAACTAGAAGATGCTAGTGGTAATATTCTCAGTGAAACTGGAGATAATATTGTAACAGAAGATATTGGTACTTCCGCTCAATTTGATATTACTTCTATCGGACGAGGTGGTATTGATAAGTATCTAATCGAAGAACAAGGTAGAGATTATGCATTAGAAGAGACTTTATCATTTACTCAAAGTAATATTGGTACTAATGCTCTCGCCAAAATTAATAGAATTGAAGGTAGACTAATTAATGAAGCAAGCGGTGATGGCATTCTATTAGAGACTGGCCATAACATTCTTGCTGGAGATTTGCGCGAAATTGCTAAAGAAGATGGCGATTTACTATTACTTGAAGATGGGTCAAAAATTATTCCTGATGACGCAGACCATCAAGGGCAGATACACGAAATATTAATTGTTAATGAAGGTTCAAATTTCAATGCACTTCCTATAGTTGGCGTTAACACCGTCGCCGGAACAGGTGCTAGAATTTATGCACAATCTGAGACAATCGGAAGAGTAACAGGTGTACAGAGAACAAATCTAGGTTCTGGTTATTTTCAATCGCCTTTAGTTATTCCTAGAAACAATTTAATCTTAGAAGATATCTCTGGTGCTTTCATTTTAGGCGAAACTATTATTACGGATGAGTATAGACTTTTAAAAGAAGATAGAAGTTCACTACTACTTGAAGACGGTGGTAGAGTGGAGACTGAAACCACAACTTCTCATTCGGGAGTACTAAAGTCGATTGATACCACTAGACAGTTATATCAAGTACAAGTACCTACACACGAAAACACTTTTGCAACAGCGCCAGGGAGAAGTAGAGTTATTGGTCAAATATCCGGCGCAACTGCTACGATATGTCAATGTGATGTAGTTTCCATTTTACCTAGAACGGGTACTGTATCAACTAGTGAGGGTGTTTTATTTGGTGCTGATGGACGTATCTCAGAAAGTTCGAAGAAGATACAAGATAGTTTTTACTATCAAGATTTTTCATATGTTGTTAAAGTTGGTAACTCAATCAACATTTGGCGTGATGCAGTCAAAAGAATATTACATCCAGTTGGTCTCGCAATCTTTGGTGAGGTTTCTATTGCCACATCAGTTCGTGCGAGATTGTGGGGTGGGTCTGATGTGAGATTGAATGATGTTGCGCCTAGATTTAAACAAATTCAACTTTTAATTAGTCAAACTCTTGATTTAGTTCCTGTTGCGAGAATACAAAAATTAGAACTTGAAATTTTCACAGAACTAGTATATGTTAACTTGTTCCCAACTCGCCTTATGCTAGAAACTGGAGGACTAATAAAACTAGAAGAGAAATCGGATCACTACCCTGAATTGTCTGGAGAACATTTTCATTATTTGCGTGGAGAAAGCGAAGTTATTGGAACCGAAAAAGGTGCCGTGTATCCAAAACTAATTTATCCTACACACCCAACTCCTATTGCAAATATCAATGCAACAATGCAACTGTTAAAAGATATTACACTATTCTTGCACGATGCCTCACCTGCGCTTTTGGTAGATGTTGAAGTTCCTACATCTCCAAATAATACTACTGCAGATGGTAATCAACATGGAAAAGTTAATCAAGGAACTGATCCTAAGATTATTATTCAGACATTTGAAGCATATATCAATCTAGTAACAATGGATCATTCATCTAAGAGACAGATTGAAATTTACAAAGAACTAGCAATGGCCGCACGAAGCATTCAAGATGTTGTTACGCTATTACTACCTACAATTACATCTGTAGATGATTTACAAGTAGTTGCTACATCGAAACTACACCTTATCGCATCTCTCGGTCTAAGTGATGCTATGCTACACGAATCCTTCGGTTCTGCCCAATTAGGAACTACAGGATATTCAATAGACCGTTTCAAATTCTTGTTCCCTCCATATAGTGCTGGAACTAGAAGTATCGACCGCGGTGGTCGCATATATAGAGACACATACGACAGTAGTGTACTCACAGCAAACTACACCGGAACTAATACATCAAATGATAATTATTGGGATACTTATTCTAATATCACTGTTGGCAATCTAAATGACTTAGTAACAGTGAATGATTTGATTAATTATCCGGGTAGAAAAACTAATTTCGCGTTTGATAGCGAAATATTCTTGCGAGACAATTAATTGTCTTATAAATAATGTAATAGATTAACTTAGAGAGGAATAAAATGGCCGCAATCATTACGAATAAGTTCCGAATTCACAATGCGGAATCCTATATTGAGGGTTTCAGTGAAGCATCGGGAACAAATGTTTATCTTTTCATTGGTAGACCACAAGCGTGGACTGATGATACCGCTCCTCCTACTCCTGCTGATAACTCAGATACTAACTTCAATGCATACGATGATATGGTTGCAATGAAGCGTGTTACTGCATCTGATGTTACTCACGCAGTTGTAAGACGAGACTGGACTTCTGGAACTGTATACGATGAGTATGCACATGATTACACATCAAGCAACCAATCTGCTTCTGGTGCATCTAATCTGTATAGTGCAACATTCTATGTAGTTACAGATGACTATAATGTTTACAAATGCATCTTTAATAATTCAGGTGCCTCGTCAACAACCAAACCAACAGGAACTTCAACTGGTTACATCACAACCGCAGACGGTTATGTATGGAAATACATGTACACTATTTCTGCCGCTGATGCATTGAAGTTTTTATCAACTGACTTTATGCCAGTTAAATATGTCACTTCTGATCCGGGTGCTGGACAACCATACAAAGAACAGTGGGATACACAGCAAGCGGCAACAGATGGTGAAATTAAATTAATCAAAATCACAAATGCTGGTTCTGGTTACACATCTGCTCCAACCGTTACTATTAATGGTGATGGTACGGGCGCTACTGCAACCGCAACTGTTTCTGCTGGTAACATTACTGGAGTAACAATTACTAACGAAGGTACAGGATATACACAAGCAACTATCGCTATTACTGGCGGTGGTGGTTCATCTGGTGCAATGAAAGCAATCATTTCACCAAAAGGTGGGCATTCATCTAATCCAGTACACGAACTTGGTGGATTCTATGTGATGAACAACGTAAGACTTGAGTACAATGATGGTTCTGGAGACTTCCCAGTTTCTAACGACTATCGTAGAATTGGTCTTGTTCGTGATCCATATAACTTTGGAACTAGTGTAGTTGCAACTGATACAACTAAGACTGCTACTAAGTCAGTAACATTTGACGCAGTTGGACTAACCGGTACGTTTGTAACAGATGAAACAATCGTAGGTGGCACATCTGGTGCAAATGCTAGAGTAATCGATTGGGATTCGACAAACAGAATATTGAGATACTATCAAGATATCAATACTCAATTTGTTGCGTTTCAAGCGGCAGAAACAATTACAGGTAGCACATCTTCCGCTTCAGGTACAGTAAACTCAGCAAATAATCCTGAAGTTGAACCAGATAGTGGTGATATCATGTATATCGAACATAGGCGTCCAATTAATCGTGCGTCTGACCAGATTGAAGATATCAAATTAGTCATCGAATTCTAGTCTAAATACTACTATAGATTAGAAAAGAAACTGGAGTTATAAATGGCAGTCATAGACTTTAATGTAGACCCTTATTATGATGATTTCGATGGAGCAGGTGGTGCTAAATCGAAGAACTTTCATAGAGTACTCTTTCGTCCTGGATTTCCTGTTCAGGCGAGAGAGTTAACTCAATTACAATCGGTTCTCCAAAATCAGATTGAAAGATTTGGACGACATATTTTTGATGAAGGTTCGCAAGTTATTCCTGGCGATATTGCTATCGATATGGAATACGACTTCATTAAAGTTCAATCGACATTTAATGCACAGAATGTTGAAAGTTATAGGTCAGATTTTCTTAATAAGATTATCACTGGTGCTGAGACAGGTGTTAAAGCGAGAGTTATTGGAACACTTGCGGCGACCTCTACCACTCCGCTAACACTGTATGTCAAATATGAAGACAGTGGTACTGACAATAATACTAAAGTATATAAAATTGGTGAAACTGTAACTTCATTAAATGTTGATAATACGACTGCAAAGAACCAAGATTTAACCACAGACCAAACTACAGAAATCAGTGCGGCATTGCTAACAACTGGTACTTCATACTCAGTTGATTCTGTTACTGCTACTGATAGTGGTGGGTTACTCACTGCCGGTGCGAATGATACTGTTGGAGTTGGGTCTGCGGTTGAAATTCAAGCGGGTGTATATTTTGTAAATGGATTCTTTGTTGCTAATACTAGACAAAGAATACTTCTTGATAATTATCATAACAAACCATCATATCGTATTGGATTTGATGTCTCACAACAAACTATCACTCCAGAAGAAGATGAAGCACTAAAAGATAATGCACAGGGAGCGTCTAACTTTGCCGCTCCTGGTGCGCACCGATATAAAATTCTATTAACTCTAACTAAGAAAGGGTTAACAGATACTACAGACACAACATTTATTGAACTTGCCCGCGTTAATGCTGGTCAAATTGCTAGAATTGTTAAAAAGGCAGATTATAACTTTTTACAAGAAGAGTTTGCTAGAAGAACTTATGATGAAAGTGGTGACTACGAAGTTAAACCTTTTAGACTTGATATTCGCGAAAGTTTAATTTCTGGAAATAACCGAGGTATTTTCACAGTTGCAGATGGTGGTAGTGCGGATAAATTAGCACTAGGTATCGAACCCGGAAAAGCATATGTTCAAGGTTATGAAGTTGAAAGTCAGATTACAAAGTATATTCTTGCTGATAAACCTAGAACATTTAATCGCTTAGTAGATACACCTATTCAAACAAATATTGGTAACTACATTTTAGTTCAAAATCTCTCAGCATTACCTGAGATTGATGATTTCGAAGAAATTTATATTTATGATGATTTTGCCGCAGGAACACCAGCAGTAATTGGTTCTGCTAATGTTAGAAGTTTTATTCTTCATGATGGAGACTATCAAGGAACACTTTCAGAGACAACATTTAAATTAGGTCTCTTTGATATTCAAATGAATGATGGTAAAGACTTTGCGAGAGACACTAGAGCATTTGGAGATAGTTCAACTCCCGGTTCTGCTTCATTCACCGCAGATGTAAAACCTAAACTTATTAGATTGACTGGTACCGCTACTTCAGCAACAGGTGCATCTGCCGCATTAACTGGTGTTGGTACACGATTTAACACAGAACTCAAAGTGGGCGATAGAATTTTCATAGATGGAACTGATGTTGGCGAGATTTCTTCAGTCACTAATAATAAGACGGCAGTACTTGCCACTGGACAAGCAGTAGTAACCGATGGTGAACTGCAAAGAATGTCTGCGGAGATTATTCGACCTGACCAGAAAAGTCTTGTATTCCCAACTAACTTCTTTAGAATGAGAAAAGTTAGAGGTGATAGTTCTACCGATCCAGATAATGTTCTTTCAACAAATTATACTGTTCGTAGAAAGTTTGCAACTGGAACTATTACAACATCAAATAATGGTTCTGTTTCTTTCACTGCCGCTGGCACTGAGGAAACTTTCGCATCAACATCTAATCTGCAAAACTTTACACTTGTAATTAATACTCCAGGTGGTAATGGTTCGCGTGTCGCTGGTGAATTACTCGACATTACAACTTCAAACTTAGCACTCTCCGGTTCAGACAGAACTCTTGATATCACTAACTTGTTTAGTTTGTCAACGAGAGCATGTGCTGATGGTGATAGTGTAGACTTGATTGCTTCAGTCAATGTTCGTGGTAATGATGCTGTTGAAAAGTCAAAGACCTTAAACCTAAATCAAACTAAACAAGTTACAACTCAAGCAGAAGCACAAAACACAACAATTAAACTTGGTAAAGCAGATGGATATGCATTGAAATCTGTTAAGATGTCTGCAGATTTCTCAACAAATGCAACTAGTTCTGACCAAGACGTTACAGACCGATATACGTTTGACACAGGGCAGAAAGATGCATTCTATGACTTAGCATTCATTAGTCTTAATGCGGGTCGTCCAGCGCCTACAGGGCGTTTGTTGATAACATTTGACTACTTCTCACATGGTGCTGGCGACTACTTCTCAGTAGATAGTTATGATGGTGTTGTTACTTATGAAACTATACCAACATATCAAAGTCCAGGTAACGATGGTCAAACATATGACCTTAGAGATTGTTTAGACTTTAGACCTAGAATTGATGATAGTGGAGTTAACTTTACATCATCTGGTGCATCTAAAGGCGAACTTCCTGCGATTGGCACGAATGTTGAAGCAGACTATTCATACTACTTAGGCAGAATTGATAAAGTTGTAGTTGACTTTGATGGTCAATTCCAAGTTATTAAGGGTGTGGCATCCGAGAATCCTATTCCGCCACTTGATATCGATAAAGCAATGACATTATTCGAAGTCACATATAAACCATTTGTGATTAATACAGACGAAGTAATAGCAAGAAAACTTAATAATAAGCGATATACAATGAAAGATATTGGTCGCCTAGATACTCGTATCGGTAACCTAGAAGAGATATCTGCACTTAATTTACTTGAAAAAGCAACAACAGACTTATTGATTCCTGACGTTGATGGTAATCCAAGATTGAAAAATGGTTTTATTGTTGATAACTTCAGTGGACATAACATTGGTAATGTTGGACATCCAGATTATCGCATTGCGATAGACATGAAGAAACGATTAGCACGTCCAATGGCACACACAGATGTAGTCAAAGTTGTTGAGCAAAACACCTTAGATTCCCAAAGAACTGCGGCAAATTACAAAAGACATAAAGATGGAGTTATTTCATTAAATTATTCTAATCAATCTTGGTTGTCAAATCCATATGCAACAGACAGCATGGAAGTAAATGCATATAAAGTTTCTGCATTTACTGGAGAGATGGTATTAACTCCTGCATCAGATGATTGGAAAAATACAGAGCGTAGACCTGACCTTGTTGTTGTTGATGACAACAACTACGATGCAATTAAATTCTTAGCAGATGAAATTGGTGTTGAAGGTACAGTTTGGGAAGGATGGCAAGATAACTGGTTTGGTGAGCAAGTTTGGACTGGAACCCGTGACATTGGCCAAGCGGTTCGAGGCGGATGGGTTGGTCAACTGCTTCAGCAAACAGGCACACAGCAAGTTGGACAAGTTAGACAGGGTATTGAGACTAAGTTATTAAACAATACCGTAGATAAAGCACTCGGCGATAGAATTGTAGATATCAATATGATTCCTTATATGCGTTCTATTCCTATACTAGTTCAAATTGGAAACATGCGTCCACTTACTAGAGTTAATGCATTCTTTGATAATGAAAATGTTAATGAGTATGTACAGCAACATGATATTCTAACAGTTACTTCTACTAATAGAACAGATTTTGATTTTAAAGATATTCAACCACCAGGAGGTGCATTGGATTCTGATACCGCAAGATGGTATGGTTCGTGGGCAGGTCCTGCAACTCGTTTAGCACAACCAGCACAAGCATTTGCTAATGGTGACGTTGTACGAAATCAACCACACACTGCAGTTTCTATTACAAACGTAGTTCAAGTTGGTAACATAACTACTATTACTGTGACAAGCGTGAATGGGATTGCTGTTGGACATCAAGTAACCTTTAGTGGTATTGGTGGATCAGTTGAACTTAATCAAGACCCATCAGAAGATAAGAGATTTTTTGTTGAAAGTGTAGATACTGGAACAAATTCTTTCACTATTGTTGGAACAGACTATAACTTTACACCAGTAAGTGCAATAACAGCATATACATCAGGTGGTCTTGCACAGAGAATTACTGCAGAAGCAGTTGTTACTTATCAAGCACCAGACAATACTGCTACCGGTTCTAACGGGATGCCTTTAGATATTGCAATTGCAAATAGATATGGAGGTTTTGCAGTTGGTGATATTCTCACTGGTGCTGTCGATAATAAGTATGGTGCGAAGAACTTATGTACCATTAGTGCAATCAATACAACTACAGATGCAACTTCTACTGATGTTTATAAAAATCTGAAAAAATTTGGTGGTAATATTGTCACCGATGAGTATGGAACTATAAATGCTACATTTGTTATTCCAGACAATGATAACTTACGCTTTAGAACGGGCGAGAGAACATTGCGTTTTGTTGATAATAACACAGGTAGCGTTACTCTTGGTGTCACCACAACGAAAGCAGAAAAAGTATTTCATTCTACTGGTATAAATGAAAGCAGAGAAGAGACAATTCTTTCGCTTAGACAAGCAGAGTTTGTTCGTGACCGTGTGCAAGAAGACAGAGAAGTTACAAGAAACATCACTGGTTCTACAAGATTCCAAGCAACATCACTATGGAATCCACCACGCCAAGGTCATGATCCATTAGCACAGACTTTTGTTGTTTCCGATGCCGTAGATGGTGTATTCATCACTAAGATTGATTTATTCTTTGATACTGCTGGAACAAGACCAGTTATTATTCAGTTAGTAAATACTAAAGAAGGATTTCCTTCACAAAAAATTCTAGCACAGAAAGTTGTAAATCCAACAGATATTGCAACATCTACTGATGCATCAGTTGCAACTACTGTAACTTTTGATAGTCCAGTATTCTTAGCGCAAGATGTTACATATGCACTCTTAGTGAAAGTTGATGAACCTGGATGTAAAATATACTTCTCTGAGTTAGGTGGTGTCAATTTAGGTGATAATAGAAATGTGTCTAAGAATCCTCTGACTGGAACTATGTTCTTGTCTCAGAATGGCGGCACATGGACACCTCATCAAACTAGAGACTTAAAACTTACAATGTATCGCGCTCAGTTTACAGATGCGGTTGCTACTGTTAACTTTAAAAACATGAGAAATGGATTCACCAATCTTCAAACTGATCCATTTGAAACAGCACCGAACACAAACAAAGTTCGTGTCACCCAGAGAAATCATGGATTTAGAGTTGGAGATACTGTAAGAATTGACAATGTTGCAACTGGATTCTACGGTGCTAATTCAACAACTGTTGGTATCCCACATACAGAACTCAACGGCACCCACACGGTTGTTGGTCCAGTCACTATGGATACTTACATAATCGAAGTGACTGCCGGTAATGTTGTAAATGGAATTTCAAATCTATCTGCAGATACCGTTGGCGGTCAGAATATTCAAGCATCTCGCAACGTAGTTGCAGATATTGTACAACCAAGTATTACAAATATTAGATTTGCTAATACCGAGTTAACATATGATATGAATATTGCAGATACAGCGGGATCATTTACTGGATTGAAACCTGTTCCGGATAATGGAAACGTATATTTCGATAATAGAAAATATATTTACTCAATTGACAATCAACCTACAGCAGGATATTCTGCGCTGTTAGTCGCAAATATAAGTAGTGCAAATGAATTTGTATCTCCTATAATTGATACTGAACGTATGTCTTTCTGTATGGTTGCAAATAGAATTGATAACTTAACCGAAACTGATGTTAATGAACCTGCATTTGATGATAGAACTGCAGTAAGCGCAAATGCTAATATATCATTCAATACTACAAATGATACGATTGAAACTACAAATTCCGCTACAAGAGATTTATTTGATACATTAGATATTGGTAAATTCATCACAGTAAGTGGCGCATCTAATGCACAGAACAATACAAAGTATCAAATTACAAATTACTTGAATGATGGTACAACAGCAAAAATCAGTGTAAGTGGAAACTTAGTAACAGAAACCGCTGGACAATCAATTACGATTGTGCAACATGAAAAGTTTATTGGAGATATTTCTCCAAATGGGTCTACTACTTACGCAAACTATATTACTAGAAGATTTTCTTTAGAGAATCCATCAACCGCAATTAAAGTACTTTATGAAATGAACAGACCTGCTGGTACAACTGTAGATGTTTATTATAAAGCATTAAGTGATGGAGTAGAGCAATCTTTTGATACAATTCCTTGGGTTAAATCAGAAACAGAACTTTCTGATGCTCCTGATGAAGAAAATATCTTTAGAGAGAGAACCCATTTAGTTGATGGAATTCTTGAATTTTCTGCACTATCAGTTAAGTTTGTATTTAAGAGTACAAATCCAGCGCATGTTCCTAAGATAAAGAATTTGCGAGTAATCGCATTGGCACTATAAGGATATAAGATATGAGTAGAAGAATTCAGGTTGAAGGTCACGCAAATCTTGTAAGAGATGCGAATAGTGGTGCAATCATTAATACATCTACTTCAGAGTATATTACATATATGAATATACAAAGAAAAAAAAGTGAAGAAAAAAGCAAAATGATGTCTATGTGTGATGAACTAAATAGTCTAAAAGATGAGATGTCTGATATAAAAAGTATGTTAAGACAAATATTGGAGAAGTAATATGGCAGTTACACAGATATTAGATACTGATACTATTGATGCTTGGAGAAATAAAACCAATACTATCTCTACAACATTAGGTGATCCAGCAACATTAACAACAACTGCCACAGACGTAGTTGGCGCAATTAATGAACTGGACAACGAGCAAGGTGATTTAACAACTCTAAGCACAACTAACAAAGCAAATCTTGTTAGTGCGATTAATGAGATTAAAACAGATTTGGACAATACGGCATCGGCGACAGCATTAACTCGACCTGTGCTTATTGCTTTTGCATAATGGCACTTATAAGTTTTGATAGATTAATATCTTTTAAAGATTGGTTTACGAGAACCAATACTTTAGGAACTTCAGTAGGTGATACTACAGCATTGAATTTAGACTTAGGGTCTAATCTTGTGAATGCCGCCAATGTTGTTCAGAATGATTTGGGAGATACATCAACTTTGATTGTCCCAGGAAGTTTGGTAGGCAGTTCTAATGAAGTGTCGAATGAGATTGGTAGATTTCGTATTAACGAAGGAGAACCACAGGCATATGATATGCATCCTATTCATATCGCTGGAAGTGATACTGATTTCGATGCACACGGATTTTATGAATAAATACTATAAAGGATAGAGGAAACAAATGGCAAACGATTTTGAGAATAGAATTGCTAGTTCAGTAGGTGTAACCCGCACAGACTTATATACAACACCTGCAACAGTGGGTAAGCGTAGTATGCTTATCGGTCTAGAACTTGCTAATATCACTGGTAGTGCAATTGCTGTTACTGTTGAAATCTGGGATGATTCCGCTTCTGCATATGTAGTGCTTGGAAATGGTATCTCTATACCTGCCAACTCAACGCTTTCATTTATTAGTGGACAGAAGATTGTTCTGAATGAAAGTGATAAAGTAGCAGTGACAAGTGATACCGCAACATCACTCAATGCAATTGCAAGTATCTTAGAGGACATCTAATATGGCGAAATATGTAGGCGCACAACCGAGAGTATCAGGTAATAGATTAGATGGTGGTACAATTACCACTTTCAGTTCAACTGGAATTGATGATAGTGCATCAACCGTAACAAATTTAACAATTACAGATACACAGCAAACACAAACTGGCACTATTGTAAATACTGCCACAACTGGTATTCACACATTTAATACCGATACTTTAGCAATTGATACTGACAATGATAGAATTGGTATCAATGTTGCCGCGCCTGCACATGCTGTAGATATATCAGGTCAAGTTGTTAATATTTACCATAATGATGCGGGCGCCGCAGGCGCACCTACACTTATACTTGACAGAGATAGTGCATCTCCTGCCGCAAATGACCGTCTTGCTACATTCTGTGTTAAAGGTAGAAACGATGCCGCTGAGAGTACAATTTTTGCAGAACTGTATGGTATTATCGCCGATCCTGCAGATGGTGTAGAAAAAGGTGAGTTTGATTTCAATGTCATGCATAATGGAAGTCTCGCGTCAGTATTAAAATTAACATCAGATGAAGTTATTTTAAACAATGATGCAGTTGGACTTGACTTTCATGTAAAAGGTGATACTGATCCTAATCTTCTATTTGCAAACACAGTAACTTCAAGAGTTGGTATTGGAACACTGTTACCAGAACAGAAACTTCACGTTGTTGGTGATGTTAAGATTGACGGAACAATCACATTCTCAGATACCGCCGCTGGTTCAGGTGCCGCGACATTTACTATTCGCGATGAAAACAATGCTGATAGCGCGGCACAAGCAAGAGTAAATCTAGAAGATAGTGATGGTGACATTTTAGGAACTGTAGAACTACTAGACGGTGACATGGTAGTTGGTGCTGATGACCAACTTATATTAGCAACTGACAGAAACAACTCATACGGTGAGTTGAAGTCTACGGTCATATATGCTCATAAGAGACTGCCTGAGGCGGTTCGTCTTAATGGAGTATCAACGCTAACAATTGCTCCTTTGTCGAACCCTGAGTACTTCTCAGAGCAAACAGCGTGTACTATTACAACATCTTCAACTGGAGAGTTTAGCGCATTCACAGAAGGTGATGTGTGTAAGATTGAAGGGTGTACAAACGCCGCAAACAATCAGTTAACTCGTATTATGGACATCACAGGTGATGTGATGACAGTTCATGGATTCAGAACTTCATTTGTTTCAGAGAGTGGTGGTTCAATCACATTGTCTGAAGGTGGTGGTCCGTGTATGCATATTCCACCATATGTTAACTTCACATATGCAACATATGGACAAGACCAGAATACTTCTCGCGTTGCGACAATGCGCTATGTAAGAAATGCTATTTCTGGTTTGATTGATAGTTCACCTGCCGCACTAGATACGCTTAATGAACTCGCGGCCGCAATTGGTGACGATGCAAACTTTGCCACAACAATCAATACTGCATTGACAAACAGAGTTAATATTGACTTTGACAATTTGTCAGCGACAGGCATTGAAGCATTAAATGATTATGTTGGCGAGTTTGCAACAAATTCTGTTATTACATTTAGTGGCGCTGGTAATTCATTTGCTATTTCGCATAATGATGGTAATGACGCATTCGATTTTGCTATTAACTTAAATGATCCATCAATTGAAGTTGCATTATCTGGTGATGTAACTGGTACCGCATCAGCAACAATGACAGACTTGCAAGATGTATCTATCGCAGTAACAACAACATTAGGTGCGGCATCTGTCAATGCTACCGCACTCGTAACTGCACCTTCATTAGCAAACATTATTACGGGTCTTACGAGAATTACAAGTATTCAATCAGCGGACGATTTGATTGTTGCTGATGCAGATGATGGATTTGCACTGAAAAAGGTTGCGAGGAGCGTTGTTGCACCTCCTGGTCTATCAGAAGATTTAGGTTTCTTTGCAATTGCAATGTCGTAAGTATTATAAATATGAATATAAGATAGGAAAGAATAATGGCAACTGGTTTATTTAAAAATGCAAAAGTAAGTGGTGCTTCAACCACAGGCACATCTCTATATACGGTGCCTAGTGGGAAGTATTCTACAATTCACTCAATTTATCTATCCAACAGATACAATCTTGAAGATTTATATGTTAGTGTAGAAATTATTAACGGCGCGGATAACTATTTTGTTGCGTATCTAATTCCAGTTACCGCAAATATTCCTACCGTGTTGGAAAGACCAATCAACCTAGAAGACGGAGAAATTCTAAAGATAACCGCATCAAGAGCGGATTCTATTGATGCCGTTGCTAGTGTTTTAGAATTTACGCCATAAAGAGAGAGTAACAAATGTCATTTATTGGAAGAACTAAAGATGTAAAAGTAAGACAGCAGAAATTCTTAGGTAACGGTACGAGAAAAATCTTTACCTTAGATTGGATTCCTCTGTCCGATAATCAACTGTCTGTATACATGTCAGGTATCTACCTGAATGACAAAGATTTTGTGTACAAACATCCTAATAAAATTCTATTTTCACAGGCACCTGATGATGGCGTTGAGGTCATTATTTCCGGTCTCAAAGTTTCTGACTTCCAATCTGTAAGACACAAGACATATAAAGCAGACGGTTCTCGCAGAATTTTTGATTGTGGATTTATTCCACCAGAAGAAGATGCTATTATGGTCACCGTTAATGGTGATGTTATGCAAGATAGAGATTTTGTTCTAGACGGACATAAAGTAATTTTGAATAACATTCCTAGTATTGATGCTGTTGTTGAAATTCGCGGTATCTACGATGTTATCGATCCATCAGGCACACCATTAGCATCAAACAATTTAAGTATTCAAAGAACTAGACAAGTTGCGGATGGAATGCAAAATATTCATGCAATTCATCAAAAACCAGCAAATGAAAATAACTTAATCACAATTTATGGTACATCTGCCTATGATGGAAAAGTTTCCAATCAGCAAGAGTATGCACTTATTAATGAATATAAGTTTGTAAATCACACACCAATGATTGAGGGAACTGAAATGGAGTTCCGAGGATTAACTGGTTCTAAGTATTCAAATCTTAACCGAAGAGTTATGATGAGTAAGGATATGAGTGGCGTTCCTACCGCAATTACATTGAGCGCCGCAGGTACATCTGGTTATGTAACTGGAGTTTATAGAGCAATCGGTGGTTCTGGATCAGAAGTATATGTAAACGTAACTGCCGCTGGTGGTGTTGTAACTGGTGTCGCTCTACCATCATCCGGATGGCAGTCTGTTGCAAATCATTTTTCTAATGGATTTCAAACTTCAGAGGTTTTAACAATTCAGCAATCAGGTTCGACTAATGATGCGACTATTCAAATTTCTACAGTTACTACTGCGGCGTCACAAAGATACTTTGATATCAACAACTATAGATATGATAGTTTAAAAAATCAATGGTCTGCAGATACTTCATATGTATTACCTACCGATGAACAAGACCTTCTTGTAACTGTAGATGGTGTTATTCAACCTTATAACGCATATACAGTCTTAGAGACTAAGTTTGAAGGATATGACGCTGGCGTAATTGCTAATGTTGTTGATATTGGAACATTTATCGAAGTTAATGACCAAGCGGCGTTGATTGAAATTAGAGATATTGGTAAAATTATCAGTAATGCAGATGCAGTCATCGATGCGGACACAGGAGTTGAACGTATCGTTTGGACAACTACAGGTTCTTCAGCAACATTTAATATCACAACAGGTTATGATGCTAGAACATCGAACTTTGCGACAGCATTTAATGGAGACTTAACAAATAAGCATAAATTTATGGTTATGGTTAACGGTGTCGTACAGGATGTTGATACTTGGACACTTGCTACAAACACAGTGACAATAGGTGCAACAATCGGTCATTCAGATGATGCTGTGACTGGCGCACATATTCGCGTAGAATTAATTTACTTTACTGGATTAGATTCCACCGCACAAGATGTTAGACAATATGACATGACCGGTAACTTTGTAACTGGTGCTGGAGACCATAAGTTTGTTCGCTTATACGATAGAGCAACGGGTAACAAAGAATTAATTCCTGATAGTGATGCCGCGGCAATCGTAGTAATTGATGGTATTTTACAGAACGACCATTCATACTTTATCCTTAATAGCAAATTGTGCTTCTTTGATGAAGCACCTGATCCAGGTTCTATTATTAATGTTAAGTTACTTAAATGTTCAGAAGTTGTTGCTACAGATAGAAGAAAAGCATTTATCAGAGGTGATGGTTCATCAACAGTATTTACTATTCCGTTCAGTTCAACAACAACACCTGATGACTTTGGTATTATGGTATCGGTGAACGGTAAGATGATTAGAGATGACCAGTTCTCACTTAATGGAACGTCATTGACTTTTAATGATCCTCCTACAAATGATGCATTCATTGAAGTTGCTGGTATATTTGATACTACAACATATGCTGGTGTGTCTAGTGATACCAATCTAGAAACTAAGAAAATATCATTTACATGTGATGGTCAACAGCAAATTTATGATTTGCATGAATTAGTTTTCGAAAAACATGCATATGGCACTATTCAAGATAGTTACAATGAACAAAAACTTCTAGTGTACTTGGATGGAGAGTTAAAAGGACAGCATGAATATATAATTGTAGGTAATAAATTATATCTGACAGATATTCCGGTTGTTAATTTGCTTCTAGAAGTTGTAAGATTTATTTAAAGGGTAAGAAAAAATGGCATTAACTAAAATTACAAAACACATTGTTCATGGTGCTACTATAGTGCAAGTTCGTTATAAAGACTTTGCCGATGGGTCGTGGGCCACTGGTGGTACCGAGAACAGTTGGGGAAGTATCACAATTACTCCTCAGTATGCAGATAGCACAACAGATATCATGTTCTCTGGAGTACTTAGCACCGAACACCACGAAACAACATCACCTATGGGGAGTGCATTCTTAGATATTGATGGTACAAATGAGTATACCATAACACATGTTACTAGACAAGGTAATATGTCTTTCTCATATGAGCAATATGGAAATAGAAACGGTTCTTCACTAGTTATGTCACACCGAGTTAGATTTGGTGATACTAACTTACACACTATCACAATTCAAGTGAATACCGATGGTGGTTCAGGTACTCTTAGAGCATATGATGGATTTATCTTAGTTAAGGAAATCGCCGGTGGTATTTTAGGTGCTAACGCGACTAACACATTTGTTACTAATAGATAACTTATAAATATGATAAAGACAGGATAAGAAAAAATGGCACTAACAAAAGTTACAAAGCACATCATCTATGGATCAACTCTCATTGGACACTATGGCCATGACCTTACTGATAAGTCTCATGGGGCAGCATCATGGGCAGATTGGGGAGAATCCGCAACATATACTCCACAGTATGCGGATTCAAATATTGAAGTAACCTGTACTGGTTCTGCAAATGACACAGCAAATACAAGCACCGGTAAGAATAGTAGTAGAGCGGCGATTTATATCAACGGCAGTGAACAATACTCACAGTATGTAATCGGCGTTGGTGCGACTTTTCAAGGAACAACTTTTTATCACAATCCAGCATACAATCAATTCAATGCGAGACAGGAATTTCACGCAAGCAATTTCTCTACATCACTATACTTGAATTGTGTATACTTACCAGGAAATACAAACGCACAAGTAGTGCAGATGAAGGTGTATTCTGATCCATCACATAATATTAATTACCGAGACGGATATGTTACTATTACAGAACTTTCTGGTCCTGGTCATAACTTGACGTAATAGGAGAAAGAAACTAAAATGGCGTTAACAAAAATTACAAAACATATCATTCACGGTTCTTCTCTTATTCAATATAAGTATGGAACTCTAAGTGGAAACGTAACATCTGCAACCGATACACAAATGGGATCATCGGTTGATATCACTCCACAATATGCGGATTCAATTTTAGAAAATACATTTTCAGGAGATATTAACTCAGACACCAATGGTGATAACGAACATTTTAGAGTTGCATTATATGTTAATGGCCAAAAAGAATATGAGCAAACTGAACTAATGGGTGGTCCAAGAGGCGGTCATGCCGCAACGCATCATGGTGGTAATAATAATAGAATTTATGCTCATGCACACTATCAACATCTATATAACATGAGACAATCAGTTGGATTAGTTCATGCATTTACTCCTGGTAGTACAAATCTTCAAGCATGTGCTATTCGTATATCATGCTATGAAAATGGTGCGAAAAATTTCCAAGTGGCAAATGGATTTCTCATCGTAAAAGAAATATCTATAGGTATTACCTCATTATCTGGTAGTCAGTAAGTTGTTTGAAGTTTTGGATGATGTATAATGGCGTTAAGAAAATTAACCAAACACAGTGTAACGGGTTCACTTCTCATACAGTATAAGTATGCGAATATCGCTTCCGGTTCTACATCAGGAACTGGCGATATTATGATTGGTACACCTCTTTCTATGACGCCACAATATGCGAATTCAATTATAGAAAATTTCTTTTCCGGAGACATTGATAGCAACGATACTCGCAACAACGGAACAAACCAACATTTTAGAGTTGCATTATACGTTAATGGTCACAAAGAATATGAGCAAACTGAGTTACTAGGTGGACCTGCTGGCGGTCATGAAGCATCGCATCATGGTGGTAATAGTGATAGAATTTATCTAAATGCTCAGAGTACCGTCAGTCTATATAACATGAGACAATCAGTTGGATTAGTTCATGCATATTCTCATGGTTCTTTAAATAAAATAGATATGCAAATTGCTTGCGCTTCATATGACAACGCCGGAAAAACAATGACAGTTTCGAATGGGTTATTAATAGCAAAAGAAATTTCTGTTGGTATTGTAGGACTTAACGGTCCTCAATAATATTTGAGATGTATAAATATAGATGAAATTATATAATTAGGAGTTTATAAAATGGGATTTAATGATACGGTTGGACCAATATTGAAGAAATCAGGTCCTATGTCTTTGGATGAGTTAAAAAGAAAAGGACCGCCAACAAGAGAAGAAATTGACGCATTAGGTGAAAAATATGGCATGGGTATGGCATTGTCTCATCAAGAGCAACTGGCAGTTGACGAATACTTTCGTACTAGGAAACGTGCAGACCACATTCCTACTATACTAAGTATTTTATATCCAACTTGTGAGTGGGGATTTCAATCTCCAAAAGAAGGTAATGAAGTACGAAGACCTGACGGTTCAACTTTTGTTAGTCATGACCATGATTCCTTTCATGAAAATTTGATTTGGGATGAGGACAACCCTCTACCTAAACCTACAAAGTCTGAATTGAAAAAAATGGAACCTTTTGTTCAAGATATTCTTGACCAGCAGGCATACATTGATTTGAGAAGAAAAGCATATCCTGGTGAGCAAGCACTTATTCGTGCGCTATGGGAATATGTAGTTGAAGGTAATAGTGAAACTATGGACGCATTGCAAGCACGAAGACTTGCGGTGAAGAAGAGATTTCCTAAACCAGAAAACAAACATTGGATGGTACAGTCTGAAGAGTATTTGAAAATTTTACCAAATACACCCGAAGATATTCTCAGACAGATTGATGAGGAAACAGCAAAGAAAATTGCATATGGTGGATTAGTTCCTGATGATGTTGATTCCTTAGTTACAAGAAAAACTTTAGAGCAATATGCGGAAGAAGCATTAGCAAAACGAAGAAAAGGCACTAAGATGGAAGCAGTGTATGGTACTATACCTGAGGGTCAAATGAGAAGCAACCCAACACTGAAAGATATCGAAGAAGAAGCGGAAAGGTTTAACCTTCCACTAACTGGAGAAGAGTAAAAGAGAGGTAAAAAATGCCAATTAGAAATGGTAAATTAATATTAGAAAGACAAGTTTCAGATTTCGCAGAACGATTTACTATCGATCCGACTGCTCTTTTGTCAGTTGGTACTGTTGTTCGTCTTGCAACGTCTGGGTCCTATGAGATTGAAACATCAACAGGTGCATCAGACAACAAAACAATTGGTGTTATCTATTCATTAGATAGAACTAATAACCCATTTGTTGCCCTAAAAGGTCGTTGTCTAGTAAACACTAGAGGTTCTGTTGCTAAAGGTGATACTCTTGTATTGAGTTCATCTAAAGGTAAACTAACAACAAACAATGGCGCATCATTTACTGATGTTAAAGCAATTGCTCTAACTGCAGACAGTAGAGAACACGGTCAAGTTGAATGTTGTCTAGTTCGCGGATAATAAAAAGACTATAATTAAAAAACTTCATTATCTCCAAGGTATAAATACTATTAGAACATAGATACCTTGGAGATTTTTTTATGGCAAATCCAGCAAGCAGAAGCGATTTACAAGAATATGCACTGCGCCGTTTAGGTAAGGGAGTGATTGACATTAACGTGTCAACAGACCAAATTGATGATAGAACAGATGAAGCACTTCAGTTCTTTCAGGAATATCATTTTGACGGTGTAGAAAAAGTTTACTTAAAGCATAAGATAACCGCTACAACATTAACAATCACAGATTCCTCACAGTTCACCCTAGGTGAAAAGATTACTGGTGGTACATCAGGCGCTACTGCATTCGTACTAGACGCACCATCCGCAACAACTATTCGTGTTTATAGAGAGTTGAGCGATTTCACTCTAAATGAGACTATTACCGGTGGTTCTTCAAGTGCCACAGATACAGTAACAGTAATTGTTGCTGGTGATATCAAAAATGGATATGTTCCTGTAACAGATGCTATCACAGGTGTTGTCAAAGTGTTTCCATTCACAAATCGTAGTAATATGGACATGTTTGATGTACGTTATCAATTACGTCTAAATGAAGTTTTTGATTTAGCAAGCACTTCAGTAATATACTATAACATGGTACAAACACACCTCTCCTTGATAGACGAACTTTTAGTGGGACAAAAACCTATTAGATTTAATCGACATACCGATAGAATTTATGTCGATATGGATTGGAACGAAGATATAAAGGTAGATGAATATCTAGTCTTTGAGGTATATCGAATTTTAGACCCAACAACATTTACAGATGTTTATAATGATATGTTTTTGAAAAAATATCTTACTGCACTTATTAAATTACAATGGGGTAATAATTTAAGTAAGTTTGCTGGTGTGCAGATGCCAGGAGGTGTTACACTTGATGGTGTTCGTATCATGCAAGAAGCACAAACTGAAATCGATAAGATTGAAGAAGAGATGTCTTTACGATACGAGTTACCAGTAAACTTCATGACAGGATAATTAGATGGCACTTAATGCACATTTCAACCAAGGCGGTGGATTAAATAGTACAGGATATTCTCTAGAGCAACAGTTAGTTGAAAATCTATATATTGAAGCAGTTAAGATTTACGGTTTTGATGTTTACTATATTCCTCGCACACTCGTAGACATAGATACTATCTTCACAGAAGATGCATTATCTAAGTTTACCTCTGCACATCCTATTGAAATGTATTTGCAGAGTGTGGATGGATTTGAAGGTGAAGGTGATTTCTTATCTAAGTTTGGTGTTGAAATACGCGACAGAGCAAGTTTTGTAGTTGTTAAGTCGAGATGGACAACAGAAGTAGATAATAATGCATCATTGATTGTAGAAGGTCGTCCCAATGAAGGCGACTTATTATACTTTCCATTAACTGGTGGAATATTTGAAATTACATTCGTAGAGCATGAAAATATTTTTTATCAAGTAAATAACATCTACACATATAGATTAGATGTTGAGAGATTTGTTTATAGCAGTGAAAAACTCGACACTGGAGTTAGTGCTATTGATGCTATAGAAGATAGATACTCAACAGACATGTTTGAATATGAACTTAAACTTGAAGATGCTTCAGGTTCAGTTCTACTAGAAAACGGATTTAAGATTATTAAAGAAGATTACAAGTTGTCTGATACAACTACGTTCACCACAACTACACAGTCTATTGAACCTCTTGCAAGAAACTATGACTTTGGATTAAATGCAGAGGATGTCATCGACTTTAGTACAAGTAATCCATTTGGTGAGGTACAAAGATAATGCTAGGACAAAATCACTTCTATCATGAAACTATTCGCAGATGCGTTATTGCATTTGGTAGTGTATTTAATGATATTGATATTCGCAGAAAAGACAGCAATGGTGTTGCAATTCAATCAATGAAAGTGCCACTATCATATGGTCCTAAACAAAAGTTTCTCGCCAGACTTTATGAGAATCCAGATTTAACAAACGCACAACAATTAACACTTCCTAGAATGGGATTTGAGATTGGTGGGTTTACATATGATAGTCAACGCAAAGTTAATAAACTTAATGTGAGAAAGTCGTTATCAACAGTAAGTACTAGTCAAATAAAAAGACAGTATCAATCTGTGCCTTATAATTTAAATTTTAATTTGTATATTATGGCAAAAAATCAAGAAGACGCATTGCAAGTAGTAGAACAAGTTTTACCATTTTTTACTCCTGCATATACACTCACTATAAATGCAGTTCCAGAAATGAATATTAAAGATGACTTTCCAGTTATATTAGAGAGTTTGACATACGAAGATGATTATGAAGGTGATTTTGCTAGTCGTAGAAGTATCATATATACTATGACGTTCACCGCTAAGATGAATTTTTATGGACCAATTTCAGAGCAAGGTATCATTAAAACTGTCGTTGCAGATGCGTTCTTAGATACGAATTCTACGGTAGCAACTAGTAGATTGACTACAACCCCAAATCCAACATCTGCTGATGCGGATGATGATTTTGGATTTACTGAAGTTTGGAGTTAGATAATGGCGACTAAAACAATATTAAGCACAACAGAAACTAGGGCAACATTTGCGGTATCAGGAGATTTCACTCCCGGTTCTGTGGATTATGATTTAGATGTTGACAGCATAGGTAGAGATGAAACTGCAGTTGATCCCGAGTGTATTATTCTACAAATTGACTATGATAATAATGTAGGAGATATACAAATTTTTCGTATAACAACACCCAATCTAACACCAGTGTTTACATTCAGTGGTGCTGGTGTGGGGTCTTTTATTAACACCGGACAACTAGGTCTCTCTGCCGAACCAAGCAAAGATTTACGAGTTTTTATTGAAGATGGAACTGTGACAATTACTTTGAAAAAGGTAAGCGGATTCACACAACTATAGAGATGTGTAATGAAAATTGATGATAAACTCAATAGAGTATTTGATATAGCAGAGCAACTTCCAACCGAAGTTACTGCTTCAACTCATCTACCAGCACCAAATCCAAATAAGTCAGATGCCGATGCAGACTATGAAATTGCTAGACAGAATTTTCATATGCTCATTGAGAAGGGCAATACTGCTATTGAAGGTATTCTTCAACTTGCAAGAGAAGCAGAGAATCCTCGTTCATATGAAGTTGCTGGACAATTAATTAAGACTGTTAGTGATGTTACACAAGATTTGATGAAGTTACAAAAGAATATGAAAGAGTTAAACAAAGTAGACGAAAAAGCACCTCAGAATGTAACAAATGCACTGTTTGTTGGATCAACCGCAGAATTGCAAAAGTTAATTAAGGGTGAAAAGGAAGAGAGGGTAATCGACCATGAGTGATTTTGATTTCGGATTTACCGCTGTAGATGAAAATGAATTAGAGGCAGTACAAACATTAGCACAGACTGCAACAACATCAACAGAAGAAGTAACTAAGTTAAAAGCAAAAGTCAAGAAACTGCATGAAGCAGTCGTACCACTGTTGGATAATTTAAAACAGAATCCAGAAAAAGATTATATCTATTGGCCAAATCGCACACTAAAGATTGACCAATTTGAAGTAGTATTACAGAAGATTGTAAATGAGTGATAATTATTTAGGAAATCCTAATCTTAAAAAAACGAATGTTCAGCAAGAGTTTACTGCAGAACAAATCGAAGAGTATGTTAAGTGTTCTAAGGACCCAACATACTTCATCGAAAATTACGTTAAGATTGTTAATCTTGATGAAGGTTTTATTCCATTTGAAATGTATCCGTTTCAAAGAAAAATGGTTAAAACATTTCATAAGAATAGATTTTCTATTTGCAAAATTCCTAGACAGTCTGGTAAATCAACTACAGTGTGTTCATACATTTTGTGGTTCGCATTATTCAATCCAACTGTTAACTGCGCTATTCTTGCGAACAAAGGCGCACTAGCGAGAGACTTGCTTGCTAAAATTCATATGTCTTATGAAGCATTACCACCTTGGTTACAGCAAGGTATCAAAGAATGGAATAAAGGTTCTATCGTATTAGAAAATGACAGTAAGATTATAGCATCATCAACTTCATCTAGTGCAGTTCGTGGTGGTTCATACAACTTAGTGTTTCTAGATGAGTTTGCATTTGTTCCATTTAATCTTGCTGAAGATTTCTTCCGTTCAGTTTATCCTACTATTACTTCTGGTAAAAATACAAAAGTTATGGTAGTATCAACCCCAAATGGTATGAACCATTTCTATAAGATGTGGGTTGATGCTGAAGAGAGGCGTAGTACATATGCACCCATTGAAGTTGAGTGGAATGATATTCCAGGACGAGGGCAAAGATTTAAAGAAGAAACAATTAAGAATACGTCACAAGAACAGTGGGAACAAGAGTTTGAGTGTCAGTTCTTAGGATCAAGTAACACACTTATCAATCCTAACGCTTTGCGTAATCTAGCATACAAAGAACCAGAATATAACAAAGATGGTGTTACTGTCTATGAGACAGTGAAAGAAGAAAACACTTATGTATGTACAGTTGACACAGCAAGGGGCGTAGGAATCGATTACAGCGCGTTTGTTGTAATCGATGTTACAAAGATGCCCTTTAAAGTTGTATGTAAGTATCGTGCAAATGAGATATCACCATTAATGTATCCAACAATCATTAATAGAATGTGTTCGCATTATAATAATGCATATGTTCTAGTTGAGGTTAACGACATTGGTGGACAAGTTGCGGATATTCTAAATAATGAGATAGAGTATGAGAACTTGTTATCCACCACGTTTAAGGGTAGGTCGGGACAAGTTTTAGGAGGAGGTTTTGGAGGAGGAACAACTCTAGGAGTTAGAACGACAGGACAGTTAAAACGCTTAGGATGTAGTAATCTAAAAAACTTAATAGAAGAGAATAAGTTAGTAATTCATGATTTTGATATTATTAACGAACTATCAACTTTTGTTGCAAGGAAAGGTTCCTATGAAGCAGAAGATGGTACACATGATGATTTGGCAATGTGTTTGGTGATGTTTGCATGGTTGAGTGGTCAACCGTATTTCAAAGAATTAACTGAAACTGATATACGGCAAAAACTATATAAAGAAAAGATGCAAGCAATAGAAGATGAATTAACTCCATTCGGTTTTGTTACCAGCGATATCGATGAGCAGACGGAATCATTCGTTGATGCTGAAGGAGATAGATGGGTCGTAGTAGATAGTAGCAATTGGTAAACTTATAAATATTCTATGTAAATGACTAAGACCTTGAATTAAAAAAATATACGGGAGTAATAAAAAATGGCATTTCAACTTTCACCAGGCGTTCTAGTACGAGAAATCGACTTGACACAGGTTGTGCCAGCAGTAGCAACCTCTCCAGGTGCCTTTGCGGGTGTATTCCAATGGGGACCTGTAGATGAAGTAATCAATATTTCTTCAGAGAATGAATTGGTTTCCGTTTTCGGTGAACCAAATGCTGAGACATATACCTACTTCTATACTGCGGCAAACTTTTTGTCTTACGGTTCTAACTTACAAGTAGTTAGAGCAGAGACAAGTAACACAAACGCTACCCAACTCGGTAGTGGTTTTCAAATTAAAAGTGACACACACTATGATACGCTAGGCGCATCTGCAGTGGCCACTGGCGTGGGCGATTGGTCCGCAAAGTATCCAGGAACACTAGGAAATTCATTAAAAATTTCTGTGTGTCAAAATGCAAACGCATTCTCAGAAACTAATGTTGCAACAGTATCAACATCAAATGCAATTGGTGCAACAACAGTTGACGTATCAAGCGTTGCAAGTTTAGCAGAAGGTGACTTAATCACTTTCGCCGGACATACAACAAAATACGAGATTGCAAGTATCTCAAGTCTCACACTTACTATTAACGAAAAAGGAAAGACTACTGGTCTTACCGTTGCGGTTGATGGAACATCGGTACCTGTTAACGTATCGACAGAGTGGGCATATGCTGCCGACTTTGATGGTGCACCAGGAACATCCGCTCAAGCAACAGCAAAAGGCGGTTCTGGAGATGAAATTCATGTCATCGTTATCGATGAAGATGGAAACATTTCAGGAACAAAGGGAACGGTACTTGAAAAATTTGCAAATCTTTCTGTTGCGACTGATGCTAAAAAATCAGACGGAACTGTAAATTACTATAAAGAGCATATTAATCAATACTCAAGATATATTTGGTGGGGTGACCATCATGCAGACTTAGATGCTGACGTTGGCAATGCTACAACAGGTCTTCTTAACAATGCGTTCACACACACTGACAGAAAACCACAATATGTATCTCTTGCTGGTGCGTCAGATGATAATACACCAACAGATGGTGAATTGCAAACCGCATATGGTAAATTTGCAAATGATGAGTTATATGACGTATCTCTAATTCCAGTTGGACCTGTAAACGGTACAGTTGCAAAATGGGTTGTAGATAATGTTGCAGAAATCAGAAAAGACTGTATGGTATTCTTATCACCAGAACTTGCTGATGCAACTTCAATCACACCTGCCGCCGATATTGTAGACTTTAGAACAACCGGAGCGAATATCAACTCTTCATACGCTGTTATGGATAGTGGATGGAAATATCAGTATGACCGTTACTCAGATGTGTATCGTTGGGTACCTCTAAACGGTGATGTTGCTGGTTGTTGTGTAAGAACCGACTTAGTTGCTGATCCATTCTTCTCACCTGCTGGTTTCAACCGCGGGCAGATTAAGAATGCAGTCAAAGTAGCGTTCTCACCAGACAAAGCAGATAGAGACACACTCTATAAGAAGCAGGTGAATCCAGTTGTTGCATTCCCTGGACAAGGCATTACACTCTTTGGTGATAAGACAATGTTAACTTCACCAAGTGCATTTGATAGAATTAATGTTCGTAGATTGTTCATTGTTCTAGAGAAAGCAATTGCTACTGCCGCTAAGTTCCAGTTGTTTGAATTTAACGATACATTCACTAGAGCAAACTTCAGAAATCTTGTAGAACCATTCTTGCGTGACATTCAAGGTCGCCGTGGTATCTATGACTTTAAAGTTGTTTGTGATGAAACTAACAATACACCTGCCGTTATTGATGCAAATGAGTTTAGAGCGGATATCTTTGTGAAACCTGCAAGGTCAATCAACTTTATCACATTAACATTCGTTGCAACGAGAACAGGTATCAGTTTCGAAGAGACTGGTGTTTAAAGGGATAAATAAAGGTAAATAGGAGCATATAAAAATGGCAACAATTTCAGACTTTAAATCCCGTATGATTGGTGGGGGTGCTAGAGCAAACCAGTTTAAGGTAACACTTACTTTTCCAGAATACGTTTCTGGAGCAGTAGGGGGTGTTGCGGGTAGAGATGCAGAATTTCTATGTCGCGGTGCCGCTTTACCTGGTTCGACAATTGGTAATACTCCCGTCAACTATAGGGGTCGTATAGTAAACTTTGGTGGTGAGCGTACATTCACGCCATGGACTATTACAGTCTATAACGATACATCTTTTGCAATTCGTGATGCATTAGAAATCTGGCAGAATGGTATTAACAATGTCGTAACCAACAGAGGTAGAGTCCTGCCTTCACAGTACCTTGTTGACTTGCGTGTAGACCATCTTGACAGAAATGATGACGTTCTCAAGTCATACTTGATTAGAGATGCATATCCAACCAATATTGGTGAGATTGCACTTGACTTTGGAACAAACGATGCAATCGCAGAGTTTACTTGTGAATTTACATATCAATTCTTTGAAAGTATTGGTGGTCGTTTCGGTGGTAATACAACCGCTGATACCACTGCTTAAAAACTTTTATAAGTACTGATATAATATGAACATAGTGGAGAAAACATGGCAGTGAACTTATTTGGATTCGAAATCAGTCGTAATGGAGCAGAGAAGAATTTACCCAAGCAGGACATAATTCTTCCCTCTCCAGACGATGGTGTGGCGACCGTTTCTGGCGGCGCATACGGAACTTATGTTGACCAAGATTACTCATCTAAAAATGAAGTAGACTTGATTAAGAAGTACCGTGAGATTTCGATGCATCCTGAATGTGAGGCGGCGATTGATGATATCATTAACGAAGCAATTGTCTCTGATGAAGAGAGACAAGTCGATATTATTTTAGATGATGTGCAAGTATCAGAATCCATCAAAAAGAAAATTAGAGAAGAGTTTAAATTAGTTCTAAGAATGCTTGATTTTAATAAGCGTTCCCATGAACTATTTAAGCGTTGGTACGTTGATGGTAGATTGTATTTTCATAAAGTAGTTGATAGTTCAGATAGAAAATCTGGAATTCAAAAATTAAGAATTGTTGATCCTCGTTCAATTAAGTTTGTTCGCGAGATTGAAAAGGATGAACAACAGCAAATCACTAAAGGTATTGCTGGTATTAAAAAGATTAAAGAATACTTTCTGTATACAGAAGGTAAAGTAATTGGAAATATAGGACAAATAAAAAACACTAATGCTATTGCATTGACAAAGGATAGTGTTTGTTTTGTTCCATCTGGTTTATCTGATTATAATAATAACATTGTTTTAGGTTATTTACATAAAGCAATCAAACCTGTTAATCAGTTGAGAATGATGGAAGATGCACTTGTAATCTATCGTATTGCAAGGGCACCTGAGCGTAGAGTATTCTATGTAGATGTTGGTAACTTACCTAAGCAAAAGGCGGAGCAGTATCTAAAAGACATTATGAATAACTTTAAAAATAAGTTAGTTTATGATGGAGATACCGGCGAAGTCAAAGATGACCGTAAGTTTATGAACATGCTAGAAGACTTTTGGATGCCTAGAAGAGAAGGCGGCAGAGGAACTGAAATCACAACATTAGGTGGTGGACAGAACCTAGGTGAGATTGAAGATGTTGAGTACTTTAAGAAGAAGATGTTCTTAGCACTAAATGTACCTCAGTCTCGTATGCAACCAGAAAGTGGTTTCCAGTTAGGTAGAGCAACAGAGATTAATCGTGATGAATTGAAGTTTACTAAATTCGTTGGTCGTTTGCGTAAGAAGTTTAATGAATTATTTCAAGACTTACTACGCACACAGTTATTACTCAAAGGTGTAATTACTGAAGAAGACTGGGAAATTATTAAAGAAGACATTCGTTATAATTATGTAAAAGATAATCAGTTCACCGAACTGAAAGAACAAGAAATATTAAGAGAGCGTTTAGCACTATTGCGTGATGCTGTTGACTATGCTGGTCAGTATTATAGTAACTTATGGATTCGTAAGAATATTCTAAAGCAAACTGACGATGATATTGTACTCATAAATAGTCAAATAGAGGCAGAAGCAGAAGCGGCGCCTGAACAAGAACCAGATGATGAAGGAGAAGATTTCTAATGAGTGACAATAAAATTAATTCAATGATTGGCGATATCGCCAAGAAAGATTTTGTGAATGCTGAAGTTAAATTTCAGTCAGTAATGAACGACAAGATTGCATATGAACTGGCAAGAGCAAAAGAGACACTTTCTAAATCGATGTTTAATAGCGACACACAGCAAAACGCAGAGGAATAGGTAAAAACATGTCTGTTACATTCACCCAATTATCACAGACTATCGAACTTAGCGAGAAAGTTAAGATAGGAACTGGAGAGAAAATTGTGTCAACTAATAAGGTAGGACGCAAAAAAGATATCGAAGTTACTATCTCAACTAGAGGTGGTAAATTCTTTGTGTATTTTGATGGAGAAAAATACGCTGGAGAATACCGCTCAGAAAAAGATGCTAATAATATCGTGAAAGACTATCTAAAACTTGTGGGTGAAGAGTTAGAAGAAAATCGCGCAAAGCGTGATGCAATGAGAGCAATGGGACGCAAAAGCGGTAAAGACGCCGCTGATATCGATACTGATGCTACCGATAAAGACAGAGAGCAAGCAGATAAGAATGTAATTGTTCAGTTGCGTAAAGTTATTTCTTTGCGTGGTATGAAACCTGTTGAGTTCTCTAATGGAAAGAAAGTCAAATTAAATCCTAAAGATGCAGAAAAAATTCTGCGTATCTATCAAAATCTTAAACCTGCTTCTAAATTGCAGTTACAGACTTATGTTTCTCAGTCTCCTGAGAACTTTAAGAAAGCAGTATCAGAGTTAAAAGAAGAGTTGGATGAAGCACCAAAGATGAAGTATGCTCTTGTTGGAACAGATATGAAAATCTATTCAATGGGTAGTGATGAGCGTGACCTCAAATTGGATCGTAGAAGTCTTGAAAAAAGATTTAAAGATGTTGCACCACTCAAAATGGCAAGACTTAAAACTGCACAAGCAATTGGTGACAAAGTAGATAAGTCACAACTAAAAGAAGAAATCGAAAATTTTAGCGAAGCACTTGAAGAGGGTAAGATGAAGCAATTGCATGACCTTATCACTCAAGGTAAGTCTGCACAACAGATTGCTAAGATGTTGAAACTAGATGTTAAGACCATTCAAGCATTAATGGATGAGACTGACTTAGAAGAGTTCTTTGGTAGAAAAAGCAAAAAAGTAGTACAGAGTAACATCTCTAAAGTTTTAGATAATATTGCGACAAACTCATCACCTTCACCTAAAGAAGTGAAATTCAAGGGTGGTAAAGTTGCTAAAGTAACTCCAGGTGTTGCCGCAAAGGTAGTTGACTATTTAAACAAGAAATCTGCAGAAGGTAGTCCTATTGTTAAAAATGCTGACAACTGGGATGAATTTAAAAAAATTATCAAAGCATTAAAATTACCTGAACCTCATCTTATTAGAGAAGCAGGGTTGCCACCACATCTAGCAAAACTATTTGATAAAGATGGTAACTTTAAAGACCCTAAGAAACAGAAAGTCTTTGATAGAATGATGGGTGATGGTATTGGTAAAGAGATTGCTCAGAAGATGGGTCGTATTCAGTACCGTGTGCAAGCAGATAGTGCGAAGAAGAAACTTAAAGTATATGTAGATAGCAATGATGAGCATGATGCACAGAAAGCATTAAAAAATCATCCTGCTTATATTTCTGGAGCATTGAGAGTTATACCAGAAGAGGTGTATTATCTTGTTTCTGAAAAGGTTACACCTTATGTATACAACTCGTTTAATGAATTCGTAGTTCACCATGGTGATAAAGAAGAAACCGATACTTCTACCATAAAAGAGCGAGCGTTGACTAAATTTGAATTAAAGAAGCGAGAGAAAATCGCTAAAGACTTACCTGATGCTGAATTTAAGAAGCGTTATGGTGATGATTGGATGAATGTTAAGATGGGTACCGCCACCAATATCGCAAAGGGCGAAAGTTAATATTAAGTTTTTATAAATAATAGTAAGTAAAAAGGGTATAAGCAATGGCAATAGGTCAACAATTTCTAAAAGTTACCAAAACGACTAATGTAGTCAGTGTAACTGGAGGTGCGGGAAACACTACTATCGATATTGATGGTGCATCATTTCTTGTGACAAGTCAAACTGCTTCTTCACCAACTGTGGGTATCAAAGAAATTTATTGGTCTGGTGACGTAACGGTTGAGAGTGCTACAACGGGAACCATTAGGTTCGATAGTGGCGATCCAGGCACAGCAGGTCACTTCATATTACCAGCACTAGAGCAAACTGATAGTGATGAAGATATTAAAGTAACATTAGGCACAGGAAGCGGAACGTGCATTCTTGTACTTAAAAAATTAACAGGGTATGCAGGTATCTAACATGAAACTGATTAGAGAAGAAATTTCAGACGCTAACTTTCTTGTAGAAGAGAAGGGTGGCGCAAAACAATATTTCATTGAGGGCGTATTCATGCAGTCCGACCTCAAGAATAGAAACGGTCGAGTATATCCAAAGTCAGTTATGGAAACTGAAGTCAAAAGATATACCAAAGAAAACATTGACCGTAAACGTGCGTTTGGTGAGTTGGGGCATCCTGATGGTCCAACAATCAATCTTGAAAGAGTATCGCACATGATTACAGAATTATCAATGGATGGTTCTAATGTCATGGGTAGAGCAAAGATTATGGATACTCCATATGGTAAGATTGTTAAAAATTTGATGGATGAAGGCGCTACATTGGGGGTATCTTCTAGAGGCATGGGTTCGCTTAAAGCGGGTCGCTCAGGTGCCCAAGAAGTGCAAGGTGACTTTTATCTTGCAACCGCCGCCGACATTGTTGCAGACCCATCTGCACCTGATGCTTTCGTAAGTGGCATCATGGAAGGTAAAGAGTGGGTATGGGATAATGGTATCATCAAAGAAGTGAATATCGAAAGATATAAACAAGAAATTCAAAAAGCATCGATGCGTAAGTTAGATGAAGCAAAATTACAAGCATTCGAAAATTTCTTGTCAAAACTTTAAATAACAATTATAAATAATAGACAAACAAATAGGAGATATCCAAATGTCAATCGAAGATAAAATCAAAGAATTGCTTGAAGCATCTGCTCCTGGAGCGGGTGGTGGTAAAGCAGAACCTATGAAAAAAGTCGATGGTGAAGTCCAAGACTTAGGTAAAGCAGTAGTCGATCCAGAAGAAAAGTCTGGTCCTGACGCTGGCAAGAAGCAAAAGAAAGCATCTGCTCCAGGTGGAGAAAAACCACAAGAGAAAATGGAAAAAGTCAAAGAAGACGAAGATGCAGATGAAGATTTAGAAGTAGTTGCAGAAGAAGAAGTCGCTGAAGGTGAACTTCCTCCTGCCCTCAAAAAAGCAATCGCTAAGAAGAAAGGCGAGAAAGTTGATGAGGAAGAGGATGAAGATGAAGATGAGGACGACAGTGATGACGAAGATGAAGACGAAAAAGAAGATGATGTCGAAGAAATGGCACATGGCAAGAAGAAGTTAAAAGCATCATACAGATCCGAAGATTTGGACATTGATGCTGACATGTCTGCACTTGCTGAAGCAATTTCACTTGACGAAGATACTCAAGCAAAAGCAAAGACTATCTTTGAAGCGGCAGTTCTTTCAAAAGTTAACTCTGCAGTTTCAGAAATTAACGAAGCATTTGACGCGGCAATCGAAGAAGAGACCGCAAAAATTGCTGAAGATTTGACAGAGAAGGTTGATACCTATTTGTCATATGTAGTAGAACAGTGGGCATCTGACAACGAACTCGCAGTTGAGCGTGGTCTTAAATCAGAAATCACTGAAGACTTTATCGTGTCTTTGAAGAAAGTATTCGAAGAGCATTATATTGATGTTCCAGAAGACAAGTATGACGTAATGGCAGAACAGCAAACAAAAATTGCAGAACTTGAGACTAAACTCAATGAGCAAATTGAAGCAAATGCTGAGACTGCAAAAATCGTCAACGAAGCAAAAAGAGCGATTAAAGTAGAAGAATCTGCAAAAGACTTGACTGATACCCAAAAGGAGAAGTTCTTGTCATTAGTAGAGAGCGTTCAGTTCGAAAGTGAAGAACAGTTCGCGAAAGATTTGGAAACACTCAAGGAGAGTTACTTTCCAAAGGTTGCCAAACCAATCGAAGAGGACGAGGTTGCTGTTGAAGAAATCGTAGAAGCAGTCAATCTAACCGGTGAGATGAAAGACTATGTTTCTGCAATCTCCAGAACACTAGGCAAATAATTTATATAAATAAAACTGAAAGTTAAATAACGAGGAGATAATTAACATGTTTTTAACAGAGAACCTTCAATCGAAGTGGGGACCTGTCCTCGACCATCCTGATTTACCACAAATCGGCGATAGTTATAAAAAGGCAGTAACTACTGTAATTCTTGAGAACCAAGAAAAAGCAATGCGCGAAGAGCGCGGAATGTACCTCTCTGAGGCAATTCCAACTAACCATGCAGACACAATGCCAGATACTGGCGGTGTTGCTAAGTTCGACCCAATCCTGATTTCGCTTGTACGCCGTGCAATGCCTAATCTGATTGCATACGACATCTGTGGCGTTCAACCAATGACTGGTCCAACTGGACTTATCTTTGCAATGAAGTCAAACTACTCTACACAGGGTGGTACAGAAGCACTGTTCAACGAAGCAGATTCCGACTTCTCTGGTGTTACACCTGCACATGCTGGTGGTAACCCAGTGGAATCACCATACACAACTGGTGCTGGTGCCGCAACAGGTTCTGGTGAAGCACTTGGTGATGGTGCTGTCGCAATGGGTAATTCTGGTCAGTTTAATGAGATGGCATTCACCATCGAAAAGACCTCAGTAACCGCGAAAACTCGCGCACTGAAAGCAGAATACACTCTAGAACTTGCACAAGACTTGAAAGCAATTCACGGTCTTGATGCTGAAACAGAACTTGCTAACATCCTTTCAGCAGAAATTCTTGCTGAAATCAACCGTGAAGTAGTTCGTACTGTATACACTTCTGCTAAAGCAGGCGCACAGTCTGGCGCAGTAGCAAGTGCTGGTACTTTCGACCTTGACGTTGATAGTAATGGTCGTTGGTCAGTTGAGCGTTTCAAGGGACTCTTGTTCCAAATCGAGCGCGATGCTAACACAATTGCACAAGACACACGCCGTGGTAAGGGTAACTTCATCATCACTTCAAGTGATGTTGCATCTGCTCTGTCAATGGCAGGCGTTCTTGATTATGCACCTGCACTTCAGACTAACCTTGCAGTTGACGATACTGGCAATACATTCGCTGGTACCATCAATGGTAAGATTAAAGTGTATGTTGATCCATACTCAGCAAACAACTCAGACAGCAACCAGTTCTACTGTGTTGGTTATAAGGGTGCAAACGCTTATGACGCTGGTTTGTTCTACTGTCCTTACGTTCCTCTACAGATGGTTCGTGCAGTGGGCGAGAATACTTTCCAACCTAAGATTGGTTTCAAGACCCGTTATGGTCTAGTATCTAACCCATTCACTTCACTTTCTGCAGACAGCAACGCATACTACAGATTAGTAACTGTTACTAACTTGATGTAAGCAATGCTCCAAAGGGAGAGAAACGAGAGAGAGGGGTTCGCCCCTCTCTTTTTTTGCCTGTAATTATCATATATTAATGATTTTCTCTATGCTTTTTATTCCCCAATTATTATAAGTAATAGTATGCATTTTGCATAATTGTCGTTCATCTCAAATGAGACGGAAGTAGGTAATATAACCGAAGGAACGCACTCTACTTTAACGAGGAGGGTGTCATGCTTTGGACACAGTATCGCCGACAGAAAGACCTTGAGAGTTACAGCAAACAACAAGTAGTACGATTTTTATGGAGAAAATTATGTGGACTAAACCAACATATACAGAAATGAGATTTGGATTTGAAGTAACAATGTACATAATGAACAAGTAATACTCAGAGGGGACTAAATGTCCCCTTTTTTAAATGGATAAATAGTAGTATATTAAAAGATAGGAAGACTACTATGGCATATGATGAGAATATCACAATAACAAATTGGACCGATAGTTTAGCGGCAACAAACTTAAACTTCTTGGCACCTTCTCAATTTCTCTTTACAATGCAGAGATTAGAAGGAGTTGCATTTACATGTCAAACTGCAAACATACCTAATATTTCTATCACCCCCACCACTCAATATGCTAGAGTGAAAGACACACCAGTTCCTGGAGATACCATTTCCTATGGTGATTTATTGGTTACTTTTCTTGTTGATGAGAACATGACTAATTATAAAGCAATGTCTGATTGGATGACACAAATCACCGCAGACCTTGACACTAGAGATTATGATGCTTATATTAATAGACAGAAAGAATATCCAACAGCAAGAAATGCCACACTAAAACCTATTGCACCAACAATGACTGATGCTACTATGACTATTACCGATAGTAATAATAAAGCAAACATTGAAATCAGGTTCAAAGATTTGTTTCCTACTTCATTAGAAGCACTTCAATTTGATATTACAGATACTTCAATGCCTTATCTTACTGCATCAGCATCTTTTGCCTTCTCATATTTTGATATTGTGAAACTTTCGTAACACTTTTACCTTGACATTTGAAATGTTATGTGTTATGATGATTACTATTTAATGGAGTGAACATGGTAGAACTAGATAAATTACAACAAATGTGGGCATCAGACGCCGGGTTTGATGATACTGAACTCAGCAAAGAAGCATTAAATGTGCCAAATCTACATGCTAAGTATGTTGCAATTCTAAGCACAGTCAAACTCAATCTTAGAAAAGAACAAAGCGATTACGCAAAACTTAGACGCTTTAAATGGCGATACTATCGCGGAGAACTGTCGGAAAAAGAATTGAAAGAACTCGGTTGGGAACAGTACTTGGGTGCAAAACCACTAAAGAATGAAATGGAAGAACAACTAGAAGGTGACTTTGATTTAATCAAAAAGAAAGACAAAGTTGTATATTATGAGACTGTTGTAAACTTTCTAGAGTATGTTGTTCGTAGCATCAACTCTCGCGGTTGGGATATAAAGAACGCAATCGAATGGCACAAGTTTACTAATGGAGTTATGTAATGAAAGTATACCGTTGTAGTGTTTGCGGAGAACTATACTTTGAAGAACAAGAAGGACCTTTAACACCAGACTATGTTTGTCCTGAGTGTGGTGCGTCATATATGAGTTTTGTAGATATAACAGATGAATACGATAATTCTAACTAAAATAAATGAAGTCTTCATGAGCATTGATTGTGATGATGCTGGCATCAAATATGAATTGTCAGATTATTTCACATTCAAAGTTCCTGGCGCAGAATTTATGCCCACATTTAGAAACAAGATGTGGGATGGTAAAATTCGTTTATATAACATGTGGACTAGTCAATTGTATATTGGGTTGATGGGTCACTTAGAAGAGTTCTGTAGAAGTAGAGAGTATAATCTTGTTGGTCAAGATAGTTGTATTCCTAAACAGAATATCTCAACTGAAGATGTGGTGAAAGCATTAGTTGATTTAAAACTGCCTTTCAATCCTAGAAATTATCAAGTTGATGCAATTCGTGACGGCATCAATGATAAGCGACTTGTTATGTTATCGCCTACGGGTTCTGGTAAGTCTCTTATCATTTATGGTCTAACTCAACTAGGAACATCTGGACGAGTACTTGTTGTTGTTCCTACAACATCACTTGTTGAGCAAATGTATAAAGACTTCAAAGATTATGGTTATGATGTAGAAACAAACTGTCATAAAATCTATTCTGGACATGATAAAAATACAGATAAGCGTATTGTCATAACTACTTGGCAGTCTGTGTACAAACTACCTAAATCGTGGTTTAAAGACTTCTCAATGGTCATAGGAGATGAAGCGCATCTATTTAAAGCAACATCACTAAAGACGCTCATGGAGAAGTGTGAGAACGCTATGATGCGCTTTGGAACGACAGGAACACTAGATGATACGAAAACACATCAACTTATGTTGACCGGTCTATTTGGTCCTGTTCGTAGATTTACAACATCAAAGCAGTTGATGAAAGATGGTCAACTTGCTAAGTTGAAGATATCGTGTATCATGTTGAACTACTCTGATGAAATTAAACAATCTACAAAGAAATATACATACCAAGAAGAGATGGATTTTCTTGTTTCTCATACACCAAGAAACAACTTTATTCGAAATCTTGCTGTAGACCAAACAGGAAATACTCTGTTATTATTTCAGTATGTTGAAAAGCACGGTAAGATACTCTACGACATAATTAAAGAAAAGTCTGGTGATAGAAAAGTATTTTTTGTATATGGAGGAGTTGGTGCAAATGAACGAGAAGACATTCGTGCGATTACAGAAAAAGAAACCGATGCTATTATTGTTGCGAGTTACGGCACTTTCAGTACTGGTATTAATATTAGGAATTTGCATAATATCATATTTGCTTCACCAAGTAAGTCAAAAATTAGAAATCTTCAGTCTATTGGGCGTGGGTTAAGATTAGGTGACAACAAAGAAGAAGCACAGTTATTTGACATATCAGATGACTTGAGTTGGAAAACTCATCGTAACTACACACTAGAACATGCGGTTGAGAGAATTAAAACCTATAACGAAGAAAAATTTAAATATAAAACAGTAAAGGTTAATATATGAGTTATCCAGTAAAACTTGTCAAACTAATAAATGGAGATAGTCTGGTGTGCCAGATTGATGTGACTGAGGAGAAAGAATATGCTACCTTGATTGAACCCGTAAAGATTTTTAAATGGATGGCGCCAAATGATGATGAAGATGGTGCGTATGAGAATGCGACATTTGGACCTTGGGACTCATTTTCACATGACCAAAAATTTCATGTGGCAAAAAATAAAATTTTATGCTTGACAAACCCTAGAGAAGATGTTATAATCTACTATAATCGCATCATAAATAAATTGAGAAGTGCGCCGTATGATAGATTAGATGAGGATGTGCAATCTAGTGAGAGTGAGCGAAATGAACGAATAAACCAGATTGCAGAAGCATTAAACAAGAAATTAGATTTGGATGACATGACACCAGAAGATGTATCTGAGTACATGTATAATAAAGACAAAATTATTAAGCATTAAATTATTGAAGGATTAATTATGACTGAAAAGAAGAAGCGAGAACATTATGTTAACAACAAAGAGTTCTTAGAAGCATTAATTGAGTATAGAACAAAGTGCGATGACGCAGAGAACTCCGGTAATGAGAAACCTCCTGTGACACATTATATTGGCGAATGTTTTCTGAAGATTGCACAACATTTATCATATCGACCCAACTTTATTAATTACACATATAAGCATGATATGATTTCGGATGGTATTGAAAACTGTCTGATGTATCTACATAACTTTAATCCCGAAAAATCTAAAAATCCATTTGCATATTTTACCCAAATTATTTACTATGCATTCTTGCGCCGGATTCAAAAAGAGAAAAGACAAACTGAGTTGAAGCAAAAACTAATTCAAAATATGGTTGTTGATGATAGTTTGGTTACTGCGGATCATGATGATGCACAATACTCTAATCAATATTTGGAATTTTTACAAGATAATATGCATGATGATAAACGCCTACTACAAGAAGATGGTGATGAAGAAGAAATTAAACCAAAAAGAAAAGAGCGTAGAGGTGCATTAGATGAATTTATGGGAGAAGAATAATGGGTGTTAATATTGCTGAAAAAACTATAGTAATTTTAGGAGCAGGTAATGCCGGACTATTTGCCGCGCATATTTTAAAAAAGCACAGGCCTGGACTTAATATCATCGTTGTGGGGTCCTCGGAAGTTGGTATTGTAGGAGTTGGTGAAAGTTCAACAGAACATATACAATATATTACAAGAGCATTAGGTATCACCGCAACCGAAATGGCAAAATATACTGGATCAAGTTACAAGTTTGGGGTGTGGTTAGATTGGCAAGGATATGATTGGGTTCATTCTTTAATTGGTGATGGGGGCGATTATAGTCATAAGTATAACAATCATGGTATCTATGGCGCTATGGCCGCTGGTGTTAATCCACTATATTTAGTACCCAAAAATATTGTTGAAGGTATGATACATCATAAACAAGTGCCAAATCAGTTCCATTTTGATACGCATCTACTAAACAAGTATTTAACTGAGCAAGCAATACAAAAAGGTATTCATGTACATGATGATGTAATTACTGAATTTAATTTTCGCGAAGATGGAACACTAGAGAGTATTGAAAGTGAGACTGCGGTGTATGCTGGAGACTTATTCTTTGATTGTAGTGGATTTGCTAGATTGTTACCTAAACACGTTCCTGAGTTTGAGTGGGTATCCCAACAGCATAATATGTTCTGTGATAGAGCATTTGCTTTTCCTACTGAGCATCCAGATGATGATGACTATAACTATCTTCCTTTCACAAAAGCGTTAAAGATGAGTTCTGGTTGGATGTGGCAAATTCCTGTACATCACAGACAAGGTAATGGATATGTCTATAGTTCAAAGCATCTTACCCACGATGAAGCAGTTGCAGAAGTTGAGGAAAAACTAGGACACAAAATTAATGTGGCAAAGACGTTTGAGTTTGAAGCGGGACACTATAATAAGACATGGCACAAGAACATGATTTTATGTGGTCTGTCATCACACTTCTTTGAACCATTAGAAGCAACTGCAATGGGAGTGGGTATCAATCAGGCACGACTTGCGCTACAATACATTGCTCAAGATACATATGATGATATGTTGGTAGAATCCTATAATAGAGAAGTACAACATATGTTTACGCAAATGTGGACCTTCTTGAGACTTCACTATCTTAATGCCGTTCCTGATAGTCCATTCTGGGAAGATGTTGCGAAGGCAAAAGTACCAGATGAAGTACAAAAAATACTTGACATTACTAAGCATCGTATGTTAGTATCAGAAGACTTAAATTGCAACTTGACATGGTATATCTTTCATGAATTGAATTTCAATCAAGTTTTATATGCTATTGGTCATATGAAACCTGAGATGATATCAACTCATCAAGCATTGAGTGGTAAGTATGCAAATCGGAAGCATCCTTTTTTAGAAACACCGGATAATATTAAGGCAGAAATGATGCCTCATAGGAAGTTTGTTGAGGGATTAATTGATGGCACTATTAAAACAAAATTGGAGATTGAATAATTGAAAATAGCATTGATAACTGACACCCACTTTGGTGCCAGAAATGATAGTGAAGTTTTTAATGATTATTTTTTTAAGTTTTATGATAATACATTTTTTCCTTACTTAGAAAAGCATAATATTAAACACTGTATTCATTTGGGTGATATTACAGACAGAAGAAAGTTTATTAACTTTAAAACTTTGCAAAAGTTTAGGCACGACTTTGTGTGGAAATTAGGACGCATGGGTATTGACACTCATGTTATTATTGGTAATCACGATACTTACTACAAGAACACAAACGAAGTGAATAGTATGAATACACTCTTTACTGGTTTTGATGGTGATGATGAACCTTGGATTTATGAGAAGTCAACTGAAGTAGAATTTGATGGTTGTAAGATGCTTTTTGTTCCTTGGATTTGTCCTGAGAACCAAGAAGAAACTATGCGAAAGATTGCAAGCACCGATGCTCAAGTACTAATGGGACACTTAGAAGTTAAGGGTTTTACAATGTATAAAGGTTTTGCTAATTTTGACCATGGACTAGACAGAGAAGTTTTTAGTAAATTTGATTGTGCATTCAGTGGTCACTTTCATCACAAATCAACGCAAGGTAACATCACATATCTAGGTAACCCTTATCAGATGACTTGGTCTGATTATGGTGATAAACGAGGTTTTCACATCTTTGATACTGAAACAAGAGAGATTGAATTTATTGAAAACCCCTATACAATCTTTGCTAAGTTGGAATATAACGACAGAGATAAATCATATGAGAACTTTGATCCATCTGAATATAAAGACAAATATGTAAAGGTGGTAGTAATCAACAAAATTAATGCAAAAGTATTTGACAAAGTGATTGATATGTTGTATAATGTAGGGGTTCATGAGTTGAATATCGTAGAAGACTTTTCTGATTTCGATGCAACTTTTGTTGATGATAAGAATTTGCAGATGGATGATACCTTATCCTTACTACATAGTTATGTTGATGAAGTAGATACTACTGCAGATAAAGAGCGAATTAAGACCGACATGAAGAGACTTTATGTGGAAGCGAGTACAAGTATAGTATGATTAAATTTGAGTATGTAAGATGGCGCAATTTTCTTTCTACAGGAAATGCGTTTACTGAAATTGATGTGTGTAAAGCACCAACCACACTAGTTGTTGGTACTAATGGTTCGGGCAAATCTACATTTATTGATGCATTATGCTTTGCATTGTTTGGTAAACCATTTCGTAAAATTAAAATTGGTCAGTTAATTAATTCTATCAATCTTAAAGATGCACTGGTTGAAGTTGAGTTTACCATTGGTGCATCTAAATATAAAGTACGAAGAGGTTTAAAACCAAACCTATTTGAAATCTATCAGAATGATATTTTGGTGAACCAAGACGCCGCAACAAAAGACTATCAAGAGTTTTTAGAGAAACAAATTCTCAAACTAAACTATAAGTCGTTTACGCAAATTGTGGTACTTGGTTCATCATCATTCGTTCCGTTTATGCAGTTACCAGCACCTCAACGAAGAGAAATTATTGAAGACTTACTTGACATTCAAATCTTTACACGAATGAATGATATTCTCCGAGGTGAGTTGCTACAAGTTGGACAAGATTATAAAGATGCAGAAAGCACTCTGTCTGTGGTTAGGCAGAAAATCGACCTGCAAGAAGACTACTTGGAGAGACTAGATGAACAACGTAAGAAATCGACACAGGAAATCAATGAGCGAATTATCAAGGCGCAGGACGCAATTTCATCTTACGAGGGAGAAATCGCAAAGCGAATGGACAGGATACGAGACTTACGAGGAACTATTGAAGATGAAGAAAGTAACGATAGACGGTACCAAAAGTTTACATCAATCCAAGACCAGATGAAAAGAACCGCAACGAAAGTTGCGAATGATATTGCATTCTATAATGATAATGATGAGTGTGGAACATGCAAACAAGAGATTCCTCAAGAGTTTAAGAATGATGTAATTCAAAGTCGTAGAGATAAATTAGCAGAACTTGACAAAGCACAAATTCAATTGAAAAGTGAACTTGAAACTGTTCGTAGTCGTTTAGCACAAATTACAAAAGTTCATGATGAAATTCAAACTCTGCAAGGAGAAGTCAATGACTTAAACTTGCGTATTCAAACAAACAACAGAAGTATTGCTGAATGGAATACTGAGATTGAAACTGCGAATGCTACGTTACCTGAAGCAGATGAGCATGTTCAAAAACTAGCAGAAATGCGTGATGAAGAGCGTAAGGTATCTGACAACAAGAACTTGTTAAATGACCAGCGTTATTATTCAGAGATTTCAGCAAATCTATTGAAAGATACTGGTATTAAGACTAAGATTATTAATCAGTATCTACCTGTGATTAATCATTATGTCAATCACTTTCTACAAAATCTAGACTTCTTTGTACAGTTTAATCTTGACGGATCATTTAAAGAAACAATCAAGTCTAGACATAGAGATGATTTTAGTTATGCATCATTCTCAGAAGGAGAGAAGTTGCGTATTGATTTATCACTATTGTTCACTTGGCGTATTATTGCCAAAATGAAAAACTCAACAAATACAAACCTTTTAGTATTAGATGAAGTATTCGATAGTTCTCTTGATGCAAATGGTACTGAGGAATTTCTTAAAATACTAAACACTATGGATAAAGGTATTAATGCATTTGTAATCTCTCATAAAGGAGATACACTATATGATAAATTTACAAATGTATTGAGATTTGATAAACCCAATAACTACTCTAAGTTACTTACATAAATACTATAAGTAGCATTTTAAAGGAGAAATAAAATGGCAATTTATACAGTCACGGCAGATAGTGATGCCCAAATCATGGGTATTACAAGTCTAACAAAAGAAATCGATGGTGTTGAGCATTCACTTTCGGTCAATAAAAACTATGTAACTGCGTCTTGGAATGGTGAACTTTCTACTTCAGAAGTAGATGCGATTACCGAAGCAAATGACGCATGGGAAGTAGGCGCCCATGCTGTTGAGGGTTCTAGAGATGCGGATGATATCAATGATGATTTAACTGCAGATGATTTTCCAACTGGATTTGTACCAGCATCATATAGTTCACTAGAACAAACAACCGGAGACCTTAACTGGGAATCTGTGCAAGGTAGTGTAGACTGGGAAACACTAGAAGCAAACCGAGCAGTCTATGAAAGTCTAGGCATTGCAGGACTTGAAAGTGGTGGATGGGTCGCTACTGAAGAAGAATTTATTGTTCAAGGAACTGTTACACTAGAAGCAGAATAACTCTATATTATTATGAAGGAGAATATATTATGAGTGATGATGAAAAGAAATATACTATCAGCGTTGAACCGAACTATAAGAAGTCCATCTCTGAAATTCAAACTTGGTATAAAGAAATTGAAGGTGAAAAATATTGGATCACTATGGACCAAGGTTGGCGATGGGGTAAATGGGTAGGCGAAGTTACTGAAGAACAACTCGCCGAACTTAAAGAAGATAGTGAGAATGGTGTATGTGAACCTGATTGTTATGAGGGTTTAGATTTATATAGTTTAGATGATGGCGTTTGGTTACAGTTCGAAGGTTCTAAAAATGTCACAGAAGAAATGCTCTCTGAGTTTGAAGAACTGTATGAAGAAGAAGGATACAGTGGTATTGAAGAAGCGGATTGGATAGACCATGATTGCGAAATCTTTATTAACACAGGCCTAAATATTATTATCGATGGTGAAGGAGGACGAAAATAATGAGTGAAGTGAGATTTACACAAACAGAATATCATCAGATGACAATCACTAAAGACATGAGCGTGAGTGAAGAACATATCATCGAACAAGGTTTGACAGTAGAACGCTTTAAAGAAATTATGAATGGTGAAGACCATACTGATGAAGAGTGCGACCAATATAATGAAATTCTTATGGGGTGGGCAGAACTTCTTGACAGTGAAGAAGATTTGTGGACTGACCGTAAGGGTGGTTATGATATCGATTATGAACTGGTAGATGATGATGAGTGATATTTTACCACTAGTATCTCCTAATGATGCACGTTACAAACCAGTTGAGTTCAACTTTGAAGACCCAATTCAAGACCCTGTTGAATTAGCAGACCAACTGTGGAAGAACATGGTACATTATAATGGTGTTGGATTGTCCGCAAATCAAGTCGGTATTAACGCATCTGTTTTTGTCATGGGTAAAGATGATTTTAGATTGAATGTATTTAATCCTCAAATTCTGACGTTTGGTCATGAAATGACACATATGAAAGAAGGTTGTTTGACATGGCCTGGACTGTTCTGTTCAATTCGTAGACCTAAAGATATTGTTGTATCGTACTATGATGAAAAGAATGAAAATCATAAAATGAGATTTGAGGGAATGACTGCAAGAATTTTTCTTCATGAGTATGACCATATGTTGGGTTATGACTTTACACAACGAGCATCAAAACTCGCACTAGACCGTGGTGTTAAAGCGAGAGACAAGAAAATTAAAAAAATGTTACGCGAGGGTAAGTTAGTTCGCAATGTTGCCTAATCCCGGACAAGTTTTTGAATATGACTTTGACCTTTTTGATTGGAATGCTGTAGCAGATGCATTTAATTACTCTGTGCAACAACATGGTGAGAATGGTATATTAGTTCAACCTGCAACTATTCCATCTCACGTTATTTTGTTTGGTGAATGTATTCCTGTTGTTAAAGAAATTCAAGATTTAATACATGAGAAAAGACGATTAACGGATGATGATAGAGTTAACTGTCACATCTTTTATACAATGTCAACTTCACAGTTTACTATAGGCGAACATAGTGACATTAATGACGTTTATATTTGGCAAGTTAAAGGTCGCACTCAGTGGTGGATTGAAGGTCAAGAAGATATTCAATTGGGGATAAACCAAATGATATATATTCCAGCAGGAGTGAAACACAAACCAACAGTAACAATACCTAGAATATCTGTGAGTTTTAGCATAGAGTATGGAGCATTCAAATGACAGAAGTAATGAAAGACTGGCAAAAAGGATATCAATTAGATTACCTAAAAGAAATTACTGCGGAGTATGACCACTACAACTCATACACTGATAGTCCTTTTGCACAGTTTAAGAAAAATAATATTGCAGACTACTTAGATAAGAAGTCACTCAGAAAAGCAGGTGATGCTTGGATTAATATTACAGAAGCGAAAGTTCGCTCAAAGATTACAATGCATGGTACTGGACCGATTATCGGATACAAAGAACCAGGAGATATAGTTATTCAAAATATCTCGCATCACACAGAAAGTGTGAAGAACTATATCTCACACTATGATAATAGAAGTTGTTGGTTAATTGGTTGGGCGGAAGATGATAACTTCATCAAATTTGCAAAAGATTGTGGGTTTGACTACGTTGGATGTAAAATAACCACATTTGCAGAGATTTATAGTGTATTCTTTCGCAATTCAAGCACTTCTTTCGAGGATCGCTCTCATCCGCCTATAGACGGCGCTGAGGAGGTTTGTATAGCAAAATGCATGTTCGATACGATTGAAACTTTACGTTTGCGAGAAGAACTAGAAAAATTGACTTTAGAGTACACAAATCACTACTCAAATTACAATAAAAAGGGTGCTTGGTCTGCAATCTCACTGAGGGGTTATCGTTCTGACCCATCGTTTATTGCAAAACCAGTAGAGATGAATAAAAAGTGGAAAGCAGAAAACGACACATGGGAAGAATGGGAGTGTGAAGATACTCCTTTGCGTGAGCAGTTTCTGTATGTGAATGAAATTCTTGCTAAGATTCCCACAGACAGAATTGAGAGAGTTAGATTTATGTCTCTTGCTCCTGGAGGTGGTGAACTAAGTAGACACACAGACCAAGTTGATCCGTATCTTGGAGTAGCAGATGGTAAGATGATGCGTCTACATATTCCAGTGATTACAAATCCAAATATGGAATTCACATCATGGTCTATGCACGGTGTGAAAAATGTAGTTAATATGAAAGAAGGTGAACTGTGGTACCTCGATATTCGAAAACCACACATGGCAGTGAATAATGGTGATGATACTAGAATTCATTTAGTAGTGGACATTGAAGCAAATGATAAATGCAGAAGATTATTTAGAGTTAGTTAAAGATTGGCAAGATCCATATGATCCTCCGGTGCTTACTAATTATGATGACGTTATTGTGGTTAGGGATGATTTACTACCTGCAGGTTCAAAGGTGCGGTTCATCGATAAACTTATCAGAGACACAGACTGTGAGGAGTGGGTGTTTGGTGGTAGTAACAAAGTAGGTTGGGGACCAATCTCGTTAGCATATGTTTGTCAGAGGTATGGTAAGAAATCAACTTGCTTTTGGGCAGACAGAAAAGAACCTACTTGGCATCAACAAAAATACATGGAATATGGAGGTCGTATCGAATGGGTGAAGATGGGAATGTTAAATGTCACTCTGTCAAGAGCAGAGCGATACCGCAGAGAGAGTCCACAAACCCGCAGGACATTGCCTCTAGGACTAGAACACGATTGGGTTCTAGGAAGTATAGTGAAAGTAGCGCAATCGCTAGAAGTAACGCCAGATGTAGTATGGACAGTAGGGTCATCAGGAACACTGAACCGAGGGTTGCAACTTGCATTCCCAGAAGCAGAAGTTCATGTGATACAGACGGGTCATAAGTTAGACGAAAGACAGATTGGTCGTGCCAAGTTGTGGGAGACTGCATACAAGTATGATAAACCTGTAAAACTTTCAGAAGCACCTCCATTTCCGTCTGCGCCTGAGTATGATGCAAAAGCATGGAAAGTAATTCAAGAAAATATTGATAGAAATAAACTCAATCTGTTCTGGAATGTCGCGGCATGATTACTGATGTAGAAGTTATTGATGGTGCATTTGACGATACTTTTATGCAGTATTGTGAGAATTATTACTTAGGAAGATTAAAGTGGGTGTATGGACATGTAAGTGTTTCTGATAATCATAGTACTAGATTTTTCTTTGGTGCGCAAATGGATGATTATAAAATTGATGACTGTCCAATCACAGACTATATTAAAACTGTGATACAAAAAGAATTCAATATGAAAATTGAAGACTATGAAGATTTATATGTAAATGGACATACATATCAGTTGGATGGTAATGAACATGTTGACCAACATCTTAAAGATGTAAAAAAGCAAAAATTTACAGTTATGATGATGCCTAATTTTTTCAAAGAAGAAGATGAAAATGTATATGGTGGATTTGAGTTTATGCAGAACACACTCATTGATTATAAACCTGGTCGACTTATTGTGTTTCCATCAAATATGGTGCATAGAGGATTATCAACAAATTCGAAAATGCATATGAGAATGACATTGGTATGGAAAAGTTGCACAATTACCCGCCCATATATTATTACCTAAAAAACACTTGACAAAGTTTCCTATATAGTGTATGATGAATAAATTATTAAAGTTGAGATTATAGTATGAAGCATTTTTACGAGAAGAATAATTATCTACTAGACCACGAAGTCAATAAGACATTCGAAGAGGTTCTGTGGATGACAGATGAAGAGTTCAGACAGTGGTTGCGCGATATGCGTAGAGAAGTTGTCTACTCATGGGATACGCTTGGTCTACCACCTAGAGTTGGTTGGGATGAGCAAAGCATTATTGACCAGTTCAATAAAATGTCATCATTCAATGTGAAAGACTTTGAGTGCTATAATGAAGAGACAGGTGAAACTGATGTTATTCGTAACACTAGTGTAGTGGGTAATGCCGCTAATCAGTTCTTTCCTACAATGATGAAAACAAAGATTGTTTATAACGATATCAGCAAAGCAAAATCTATCTACGACCACTTTGTTGATGAAGATTTATTTCAGAAGGTATACACATATGGTCACCGTCATTTCAAGCGCGATAGTTTCTATCATTATTCTAATCCTATTAAAGCGGGCGAACTACTGGAGTTTGGATCCAATCGTCACACTGCTAATGGGGGTGTTGATTTTATTAATTGGTTTGAAACTACATGTCGCACATACGATACACATGATTACTGGTTGAAACCAGACAAAGAGCAAGAGTACACCGGTTACGATGATAAACTACGAGGTGTAACTTGGTTAACTCTAACGAGAGATGAAATCGAAACACTAAACATTCCTGATAAGTGTAAAGTGAACATGAAAGAAGAATTCGATGTTTATCAAATTATGTACTTTAAGAAAGGTCAGAAAATCTTTCCATTAGGTTTCAAACCTTTTAGAATTTCATGGTGTCAATATGCAGTCAATTTTCCTCCTCTTACAGCAAAGTATCTTTATGAGAAATATACTGAACATTTTAAAGACCAGTCTACTATTCGTATTTGGGACCCTAGTGCTGGTTGGGGTGGTCGCATTCTCGGTGCTATGTCTGTTCGTGATGACCGTTCAATACATTATATTGGTACTGATCCCAACACTGACCACACTGTTGTATTGGAAGATGGTACCAAGTCAACAAAATACGAAGAACTAGCGAGATTTTTTAATGAAAAAACATACAGAGGTAATGGACTCTTCCCACACACAAACACATACGAAATTCATCAAGTCGGTTCAGAGACCTTTGAATGTGAGGAAAACAGCATCGACATGGTATTCACTTCACCACCATATTTCGCGAAAGAAGCGTATAGTGAAGATGAAGAACAGTCATATAAGAAGTTCGGACAATATGATGCATGGGTAGAGGGGTTCTTACAACCGACTTTAGAGAATGCATATAAATACTTAAAGAGTGATAGATACTTATTATGGAATATCGCTGACGCAAAGTTTGGCAATGAAATGCTACCTCTTGAAGGTGACAGCATTCGAATTTGTGAAGAACTTGGTTTTGAATATGTTACTACCTTGAAGATGGCACTTGCACAGATGCCAGGTGGTAACAGAGTTGATGAGGAGACAGGTAAACCACGCGCAAAGAATTTTTGCAAAGTGAATGGAATCTGGTTAAAATATGAACCCATTTTTGTTTTTAGAAAGCAATAGTACTTTCAATAATCCTCCTATCCCATATGAGGATTTCGACACCGCGCATAACTACGATGAATTATTTGGCGTTGAGAAGTATGCGTATAATACCTACAGACATTTTTTGTTACCGTATCTAAAAGATGCGAAGAATAAAACTGTATTTGATATTAATTGTGGCAAGGGATATGGACTTGCTACATTAAAATCTCACTATGGATTTAAAAAAGCAGTTGGATATAATAATGTCCCAGAACTGTTAGAAGCATGTAAGATTAGACATAGTAATGTCCATTTCTACAGAGACTTTATTATGTCCAAACAAAAGAATGCAGATTATATTTTTGCGTTCAATTCTTTCGATGACTATAATAATAAAAGTGCATTGCTGTTAAGATTGCGACAAGCATTAGCAGATAATGGATATTTAATTATTGTTCAAGAAACGACTAATATTAATGAATTAAACAATTACTTTTCAATATTGGAAAAAACACACGGAGTTAAACCATTGTATCAATCAAATATATCTAGTGATGTATTTACTGCAATTGAGCGTATGTCTGAAAAAAATGTATGGTTATCTAGACATTATTCATCGTATCAATCTGCAGTAAATAATATAAAAGAATATTCCATTATCGTGAAAGTTTTTCAAAATGTATAATCCAAACTTACAATTCGCCGAAGATATATTAATAGAAGATTATATCTTCACTATGGTTCTTCCCGATTGGGAAAAATATGTTGAACAGATTAAACTTGCAGAAGAATGGTTTATCAAAAATGATATGATTACTGCAGATGGATACACAAATGTTAAGTCTGGTTTTCATACTCCCTATAGGTCACAAATTCATGGTGATTGGTTTGATGACCTTCATAATGCAATTCGGTTTCAGATTAATTATGCACAGCACAAATATAGAGGTATTAAAAAAACTGCTTTATGGAATCAATTAAAACCTGGAGATTGCTGGATTGCAAAATATCAGAAAGGCGACAGTACTGCTCAACATGTACACTATCCTTATCATATGGTATCCACTTTCTATTACGATGTTGAAGTGTCAACCCCTATCATATTTGAATATTATACTGAGCATGGACTGGAGCATAAATCAGTAGAGGTAGCAAATGGAATGATTTTAGTACAGAACGCGGCAGTGGTGCATTCTGTTCCAGAAGTCAAAGGTCCTAGAAGTGTGTTTGCTACCAACTGGTATTATGATATAAGAACATACTTAGAAGATAGTGATAAAGAAATTGCCGAAAAGAAAACACTTGACAAATAAATAGTTCTATGGTATAGTTTACCTATGATGATTATTGAAGCACTATGGTTTGGACTAACACTGCCGTTTAGAATTATCTACTGGATAATGTGTTGCATTTTTGCAACAGTTGGCGTGTTTTTAGGATTATTTTTCATTCTTGCCGTAATTAGTGCATTTATCTCTTGACATTACTCCAAAAAAATGCGATAATGTTTACATGATGATGAGAAAAGAGAGAAATATGACTGTTAAAAATTCTGTTCGCGAAGTCAAGACCGCTCTAGCAAAACTACTTGCTACTGAAAATCTTACTGTCGAATTTGCTCAAGTGCAAACTGCAAGTTTTGATGTTAAGAACCGTGTGCTTAGACTTCCTATTTTCAAATCAGAAGAGCAAGACCCAACTGTGCTTGACTTGTTCGTTGGTCACGAGGTTGCTCATGCTCTTTGGACTCCAGCAGAAGGTTTGGAAAATCTTCCTAATAAAACTGAGAACTTTCATTCATTTGTAAATGTTACTGAAGATGCTCGGATTGAGAGATTTATTCAAAACAAGTACCCAGGACTGAAGCGTGTATTCTACAATGCTTATGGTCAGTTAAAAGAAAGAGACTTCTTTGGTATTGAGAAAGTCGAAAATCTTGATAGTATGCTTTTCATTGACCGTCTTAATCTGAAAGCAAAACTAGGAACTCAAATCAATATTGAATTTGAAGGCGAAGAATTAGAATTCTATAATCGCTCTATGACTACTCAATCTTTCGAGGAAGTCGTTAAACTCGCCGAAGATATCTTTGAATATTGTAAAGAAGAGTTAGAAGAAAAGCAAAATCAAGACGATACTAACGAACTTTATAAAGCGCAAATGGAAGAAGATGAAAATTCTGACAACGATGGCGATAATAAAGTTGAAGCGAGTCCTACTTCCGCTGATTGGTCTACTGAGGGCGCCGAAGATGGTAATCAAGAAGATGATGGTAGCGATGCTCAGAACGAATCCGAAGAGGGCGCAACCGAAGATGCGAATGCTGAGAAAGTTTCCGATGAAATCAAAGATGAAAAAGACAGTGATGAAACTACTGATGTAAGCATCAAGTCTTTAGGTAATGCCGGTGCTAAGTCCATAACTGATATTGCTGGGCAAAATGCGCTTCAGTCTATGGTCGACATGGATGAGGAAAATGTAGTTCGATATCTAGATATACCTAAGTCGGTTGATATTGATAAGTTCATTGTTCCTTTCAAAACTGTTCATGCAGAAATTCTAGAATATTGGACTGCCAACCGCCGTGATTCCGCACTGGCAGAATATGCAAAGAAGTTCAAAGTAAAAAACCAGAAAGTTATTAACTATCTGCATAAAGAATTCGAAATGAAAAAAGCGGCACAAGTCTACTCAAATTCATTCGATACCAAGACTGGTGTTATCAATACTCAAAAACTATTCTCTTATAAGTTTAATGAGGATATTTTCAAGAAGTCAACCGTTGCTCCTAATGGTCAGTCACATGGTATCGTTTTCTTCCTTGACTGGTCTGGTTCAATGGCGAACAATTTAAAAGGTACTATGGAGCAGTTGATTAATCTTGCTTTGTTCTGTCGCAAATCAAATATTCCTTTTGATGCTTACTCATTCAGTAGTGAGTACCAAAAGAATGACATGATTGGAAACAAATCAAAGTGGCAGTCAACAAATCTACATGAGGCGGCACTTGGTAATTGTGCATTGATTGAGATGTTCAATCATAAAATGAACACCCGCCAGTTTAACAAATCAGTCGAGATTTGGTTAGCAGTATCAAACATGTTCTCGCGCCAAAGCGGCGGTGACTTTATGTATTGGGGTCTTCCTCGTAAATACTATTTGTCCGGCACTCCTTTGAATGAAGCAATTGTGCTTGCAATGAAAGTTGTTCCATATTTTCAGAAAAAAGCAAATGTTGATATTGTCAATACTTGTTTCCTGACTGACGGTTCAAGTCATTCTCTAGAGGGTAACTTTTCTATTGATCCTTACAATGGTCGCGAATGGATCAGTGACCAATATTCAGTTGCAAGCACATTGTATGTTCGCGACAAAAAGACTGCCTCTCAAATCGAAATTAAGAGTGAGAAGTATAACCGTAATAGAAATCGGATTACTAAGGCACTATACATGATGCTAAAGAAAGTGACCGGTTGTAACCTTGTTGGTTTCTTTGTGTGTGACCAGCGCGATATTAACTATGCGTATGATACATTTGTAAATGACGATACTCCTAGTAGTAGTATTATGCAAGCGAATGAAAAAAGACAAGAATTCAGAAAGCAATTCAATCGCGAAAAAGCAGTAGTTGGTACGCAAAGTGGAATGGATGAACTTTACATTCTTAAAGGTGGTAAGCATCTAGAAATTGTAGATGAGGGTTTGAATGTTGATTCCAAAGCATCTAAAGCGCAAATTACTACTGCGTTTAAGAAGATGAACAGAGGAAAACTGACAAACCGAGTGATCCTGAGCAAATTTATTGAGAAAATATCTGCATAATTAGAAAAATAATTCGCATTATTGCCATAAATCGTGTGGATAATGCTTGACTTCTTCTGAAAAATATGCGATAATGTATACATAATGATGAGAAAAGGTGATAATATTATGAATAGTCGTGAACAATTCCTCTCTGCAGTTAGTGAAATCTACCCAACCAAAACTGAGTTCAATCGTGCCGAGTTGGTTGAAGTTGCTAATTCGATTGGTATGAAATATGCTCCGTCTTGGATTGTCAAGTCGGATGAATTCAAACTCGGTAACGGGTTATATAAAGTTGTTGCAACTGGTGCGCCAACTGTAACTATGTCAGCACCAGTAAAAGAGGTAACTCAAGTGACAAATCAACCTGTAGCAAAAAAGCAAATCGGCATTGTCGATACTGTAGTTAAAAACATTATTCCTAATGTTTACACTAACTACGTTCCTTTTGGTAACTTCCAAGATGTTAAGGGTATCATACGCTCCAAGATGTTCTATCCTGTATTCATTACTGGTCTATCTGGTAACGGTAAGACCATGATGGTTGAGCAAGTGTGCGCCCAACTGAAGCGAGAATTCTTCCGCGTCAACATTACTGTTGAGACCGATGAAGATGACTTGCTTGGTTCATATCGCTTGATTGATGGCGAGACTGTCTGGTTTGATGGTCCTGTTATTCAAGCAATGAAACAAGGTGGTGTCCTTCTCCTAGATGAGATTGACCTCGCTTCAAACAAGATTATGTGTTTGCAACCAATCCTCGAAGGCAAGGGTATCTTGCTCAAGAAGATTAACCAATATGTAGAACCTGTCGATGGTTTTCAGATTGTTGCAACCGCCAATACAAAAGTAAGGGTTCAGAAGATGGTCGCTTCATCGGCACTAACGTAATGAACGAAGCATTCCTTGAGCGTTTTCCTATTTGTATTGAACAAGATTATCCTTCCATTTCAATTGAAAAGAAAATCATTGATATGGAGTTGGATAGTGTCGGTCAGTCCGATGAGGATTTTGCCGACAAACTGACCAAGTGGGCAGACATTATTCGTAA
>Ga0222715_10000151_pt1 | contig 69378 bp, 56 predicted proteins | sample C33_9DmetaG_FD_165056 | JGI IMG/M metagenome (GOLD analysis project Ga0222715, IMG submission 165056) | Estuarine water microbial communities from San Francisco Bay, California, United States - C33_9D | ecosystem: Environmental > Aquatic > Marine > Unclassified | place: USA: California...
AGCAGGCGGCGATACAGCACAAGCAGGCGCAACACCAAAAGCAGGATCACCCAATGCTTCACCCGAAGACAATCTTGCTAAAACAGGCAATCCAGTAGGAGCACCTACAGATGGTGCCACAGACGCGGATACAGCGTCAACAAGCGGTGGTCAAGGTAGCGGTGCTACTGCGACAGCATCTTCAGGAGAAAGACGTGCTACTAAGGACGAAATTGCTAAATGGGTTAGAAAAGATGCCGCACTTGTAGATAAGAATCCTGCACTTGATGGTGCTATTGAAGCAGACAGAGACGGTCGCAACATTGGACTTGTTAGACAAGTAAACGGTGAAGATCATATTTGGTTAGGTCAGTCTTGGGTAAACATGGTATCAGGAAAACCAACAAGTGCTAACACACAAGGATTAGGCAGACCAGATCTTGAAGAACTTGCTAAAGAAATTCAAAAGGCAAATGTTGCTAAACTTGTTAAAGATCAATTAACAGCACCTGGCGTTAAGGCAGGCACAAAACAAGCACAAGTTACTAAGCAAATGACTTCTAAAGCGGCGACTGCAAACGCAGGAACTAAAGCCGGAACGAAATATCAAGACACATCAAAACAAGGTGCTACCATTCAATAATTAAAAGAATGGTAACCCTGATTTCTTAGTAGTTTCTAAATTATCGTCGACTATTTTTTTGACAATTTCTCGATCCTCTGGACCGAAATCGTAGACTTCTGTAAGACTTACACCACCACGCATATACCAAACAATTTTTAGTAAGTCGTGTTTCATTTGTTTGGCCTCATTTTCAAGTTTCTTTGACTCGGCAATGATCTTGTCAAGAGGCCAGTGTACTATCGTCGTGCGAAAAAATTTGATTGATCAAACGCAATTGGAACTTCAAACTCTTCCGGAGCGCCTGCCTTACGTTCTTCTTCGTCAGTGATAACTTTAAGTGGTTTAATACCAAACTCGTCTTTCATTTTTTCGAGGTGGTTTTTAACACCGTCAAAAATTTCACCATCAGTTCCAGCAAAAAACTCTTTAATGTGTTTAGGGTTTGTTACTGGGTCTTCATTTTGGTATCGAATACTTGTTACTTGTTGTACAACTAAGTCTACATTGTATTCAGTTAGTTTCTTGAAACTTACATTAAACTTCGCTAATTTTTCCTCTTCAGGAATTTTAGAATCATCAATAGTTTTTACTAAGCGTTGTTCTTCAAATGCTTTTAAAGCCGCTTGTGTAAACTGTTGATAGTTCGTCGGACGTAAATTAAATGTAAATCCGTTCTTGTGCATTGTATCCTCAAATACTCTTGATTGCATAGTGTCTAACAATTCAACTAAATTTACAGTGTATTCTTTTTCAATATCTGTGTTAGGAATTGTAGCAGTAATTGTTAACTGCTCACCATAACTTGCAATTCTAATTGCAACAAGTAGTGCATCAAGATCTAAACTCGGAATTGCAAATCCGTCCTTGATATTTGGTACACAACTTTGAATCAAATTAACAGTCGATTGACCATTAATAAGTGCATCTGGGGTTTTCAAGACCAATTCGTCTTTTGCGGTCATTGAATAGACTGGCAACTCACCGTTCTCAGGCATATCAATTGATCCTTCCGGCCAAAATCTTCCTTGAGACGGTAATCTAAGATAAATCTTAGGTTGTCTAAAGTGTTTTGCCAGCGGGTTTTGACCTTGAGGCTGAATTGGTATAGCGCCTCCTGGTATAGTATTTTCTGCCATTTTTGTCTCCTGCTAAATAGTAATAGCACATATATTTATAGTGCGTGATAATGTGAGTATATAATAATGGCTGTACAAGTTGATATTCCGGGTTTTGGTGTTGTAGAAGCAAAGAACGCCGCTGAAGAATCCACAATGAAAGAGATCCTACGTGCCCTACAGGGTAAGGGTGGGAAATCATCTGGCGGTGGTAGCGGAGGCGGAGGCGGTGCGGCAGGCCAAAGCGGTTTCGCTGGTGTATTAGAAAATGCTTCCAAAAAAATGGGTCCATTCTCGGACGGTATTAAAAACAGCACAACAGCATTACAGGACTTTAGCCGAGGATTAAAACTGATCGGCGGATTAGTTTCCGGAGCATTTGGTGCGGTAGTTAGCAGTGCTCAAGGATTAGCAATGGAGTTTATTGCTGGTGGAAATAGAATGTCTGACTTCTTACAACACGTTCCACTTGTAGGAAATGCACTCGGCGGACTAACACAATTATTAGAAGGACAAGTAGATAATTTTAGAGACCTGTCAGAAGTAGGTGCAGGATTTGGTAACAGTATTTTAGAACTTACAAAAAGTGCAACCGGAGCAGGAATGGGTGTTGCACAGTTTTCAGAATTTGTAGGACAAAATTCACAGAACATGATGTTGTTAGGTGGCACAATTACAGAAGGTGCTAATAGATTCGGACAACTCACAAGGCAAATAAGAACCAGTAACAAAGACTTTCAAGGCATGGGTTTCACATTTGAAGCACTTAATGAACACACCGTAGAGTATATGGAGCAGTTGGCAATGCAAGGCAGATTGTCAGGTATGAGTCAATCAGAACTGCGTTCAGGCACAGAAGATTATCTTGTACAGATTGATAGACTTGCTAAAGTTACAGGTAAGTCACGTAAAGAAGCAGAAGCATTATTAAAACAACAAAATGCTGAAGCAAACGTCCTTGCAATGAAAATGAAACTTGAAGGACAACAACTTAAAAACTTTGAAAACAATATGGCGTTTGTTGATTCGCAATTACCTGGAATGGCAAATGCTATTAAAGACTTAGCAGACGGTGTAGCACAAACTCCATTAGGACAAAAAATTGCATCAATTATGCCTGAGTTTGCAGAACTCCAAGAACAAATGGGTAAAGGTAATGTAAGCCAAGAAGAATATGCAAAACGAATGGCGGAGATGGGTCCAAAATTAAGAGAATTTATTGCTGGTATGGATCCAGCAATGGTACAATCATTGATGGGTAAAGACGGATTTGAAGGCTTATTAGCAAGTACCGCAGAACTTTCAAAAGTTGAAGCAAAATATAAAAATGCAGACTTCAAGAAGATGGAAGAAGAAGCCAAAAAACGAGACGAAACTACAAAACAACTTGCTAACTTTGAAACTTCTATTGCTGAAATGAGAGCAAAAATTATGCAAACTCTTATTGACAGTGGTGTGCTTGACAAGTTGAACAAAGCATTTGGTGATATGTTAAAATGGTTTGACGATAATGCAGACGACTTAACAGGGTCACTTAGTAAAGTAATGGAAGACGTTACAAAATATGCTATGGATTTTGCCAAGTTCTTAAAGGATACCTGGGAAGCATCAAACGGAGACTTGGGTAAATTCTTCTCAACAGTTTGGGAACAAAAATTCAAACCTATGATTTCCAGAGCGTTTGCAAGTTTAGGTGAAACATTTAAAAATTGGTTTGGTGAATTTTTCAAAGAACACATTGGAACACTTATAGTAGGTACACTTGGTGCACTTGCTGGTATTCTTGTTACTAAACTTATAACAGGACTGTTAGGAACTTTATTAGGTATTATTGTTGGACCAATTATTGCTCCATTCCTTGCAATTGGTGGTGCTCTGTTAGCAATCTTTGGTTGGGAAACTATCAAAGGTTGGGTAGGAGGCGCCTGGGACGCAATAGTTGGAGTATTCACCTGGATTAGTGATAAGTTCAGTTGGATATGGGACAAAGTTAAAGTAGTTGTAGGAGCCATTTGGGACGTATACGCTGGACTATTCGGTTGGATTGGTGATATGTTTGGTTGGATTTGGGAAAAAATAAAACCAATTGTAAGTGGTATCTGGAATGTTGTCGGTGGAGTATTTGGGTGGATTGGCGATATATTCACTTGGATATGGGACAAAGTTAAAACACCGATAATGGCAGTGTACAATGCTATCTCAACTATGTTTGGTTGGATTGGAGACACTGTGGGTTGGATTTATAATAAAATTAAAATGCTTAATCCATTTAATTGGTTTGGCAGTGACGACGACGAGGACACAGCAGAAAAGAAAATTGCAGAAACCAAATCTGAAGTAACAGGTATTCCATTAACTGAAGAAGAAAAACGAAAATTAGGGGTTGACCCAGCATCGGCAATGGTTGAGAAAAAACAACTTGAATCATTACCAGACATGGGTACTACAACTGGAAATGTGCCAGGATTAGGCACCGGTATGGAGACGGCCAGTGTAAATACTAACGGTATGAATTCCGCCATTGCGGAATTACTGGTAGAACAAAATCAGTTACTCAAAAAGCAAATTAGTGCAATAAAGGCTTTACAAGGTAACTTGTTGAAAGGAATTGGATAATATGAGTTGGAAACGATACTTTACAAACGCACCAACTACTGATAACAGTATGGGCAATTTAAGTCCGTTGAGTGGACGAGGAGGTAACGAACCTGGTCCCGCACGTTCCAACTATTCTTCGTATCTGCCAGACGTATATGTAGGTTCTCCTAACAGGGTAGAACGCTACGGACAATATAATGTAATGGACAACGATTCTGAAGTCAATGCGGCTTTAGATATTCTTGCAGAATTTTGTTCACAAAAGAACAATGCTAATCACACAAGTTTTAATTTACATTTTAACAGCAAAGCAACTAACAGCGAAATTAAAATTCTAAGCCAATATTTACAAATGTGGTCACGACTACAACAGTTTGACACTAAAATGTTCCGTATTTTACGTAATACTTTTAAGTATGGCGATGCTTTCTTTGTAAGAGATCCAGAAACAAAACGCTGGTTTCATATTGATCCTGCAAAAGTATCACGTATTATTGTAAACGAATCAGAAGGCAAAAAGCCAGAACAATATATTATTAAAGATATTAACTTTAACTTTAGAGATGCTATTGCAACAGATCCTTATATTACATCAGGTAACATCACAGGCGGCGGTGCTTCACACCCTGCAACTGGTTATCAATCAGGTGGCGCACAAGGAATGGTTGGCAATACTGGAACTTCACAAGGTGGAAGTAGATTCCAAACAGGACAACGTGAATACGCTATTGATGCAGAACACGTTATTCATTTAAGTTTATCTGAAGGATTAGACAATAACTATCCATTTGGTAACTCATTGTTAGAATCAATTTTTAAAGTTTACAAACAAAAAGAATTATTAGAAGATGCAATTATCATTTACCGTACACAAAGAGCACCAGAAAGACGTGTGTTCTATATTGACGTAGGTAATATGCCATCACACTTGGCAATGCAATTTGTTGAACGTGTTAAAACAGAAATACATCAAAGACGTATTCCGTCAAGCACAGGTGGTTCAACAAGTGTTATTGATAGTGCATACAATCCATTATCAACAAACGAAGATTACTTCTTCCCACAAACAGCAGAAGGTAGAGGATCTAAAGTTGAAACATTACCAGGCGGTACTAACCTTGGTGAAATTGACGACTTAAAATATTTTACTAACAAACTTATTAGAGGTTTACGTATTCCAAGTTCTTATTTGCCAACAGCGGCACAAGACGAAGGACAAAGTCAATACAACGATGGTAGAGTAGGTACAGCATATATTCAAGAACTGCGTTTTAACAAGTATTGCGAACGTTTACAAAGTCTTGTAACAGAAGAATTTAATCAAGAGTTCAAACGTTATCTAATAGAAAAAGGTATAAACATTGACATTAGTATGTTTGACTTAAGACTACAAGAACCAATGAACTTTGCAAGTTACAGACAGTCTGAACTTGACAATGTTAGAATTCCTACATTTACACAAGTACAAGCAATACCTTTCTTATCAAACAGATATGCAATGAAACGTTTCTTAGGACTTACAGACGAAGAGATTGCAGAAAACGAAAGACTATGGCGTGAAGAGAATGATGAAAATCTAACTCCATTACCAACAGATGCCGCAGGCGAAATGCGTGGTGTCGGTATTAGTGGAGCAGGATTAAGTGCTGATATGGGCGGAGCAGAAGATATCGATCCAGAAGCAGAACCAGCACCAACAGACGGCGGAACAGGACCAGCACCAGATACTACAACTGGCGCACCACTTGGCGGCGGCGGCGGAGAGACTCCTCCGACACAATAGGAATAAATAGTAACATGATACTAAGAGAATTATTTTATTTTGACAAAGAAACTTTAGAACCAGTCGAGGATAAATCCTACGACGCAATGGATGACGAGTCAATTGTAAAAAGAGATGATACTCGCAAAACAAGATTAACACTCCGTCAAATTAATAAAGCACGTAGAGCATCAGAGTTTCACAACGAAGAACAGAAAAAAGAACTACATTTTGTAAGACAAATGTACGGTATTGCCGCTCAACCAGAAGTGTAACGGAGTAACAAATGTCTACGGCGTTTGTTGTTGGTAACGGAACCAGCAGAAAATCAATTGAATTACCCCCTTTAAAGAACATAGGACCTGTATATGCCTGTAATGCAGTGTATAGAGAGTTTGAGCCCGACTATCTTATAGCAGTTGATGCTAAGATGATCTTTGAAATTGCTAAATCAGGTTGGCAAAAGCACCACAAGGTGTATACAAATCACAACAAAACCTTTAAAGATATAGAATGTTTGAATATTTTAAATCCTTCTAAGGGTTGGAGTAGCGGTCCTACAGCATTAGATTTAGCAACAGAACACGGACACGAGATAATTTACATATTAGGGTTTGATTTTAAGGGTACTACAGGCGCTGGCGACGGAACAGATAGGGTTAACAACCTATATGCAGGCACTTTAAACTACAAAAGACCTACAGACCCTGCTACATATTTCGGCAACTGGGAAAGACAAGTTGGCATTATATTACAAAGAAATAGCAAAAAAAGATATATAAGAGTAGTAGAAGGAGATATTTTCGTACCGAGAAGTTTACAAAAATACTCTAACCTATCACATATTACAGTTGAAGACTTCAAAAAAACCTTCAACTAATCACATTCGGGTTTCAAAATCCTGCGTTTTGAGCCTGTTTTCCACGTATATTTTCAATTATATGTAAATATTATTGACAGCCTTACCATATACAAACTTATAGGAGGTACCAAAAATGGCAGATCGTAACAAATTCGAGGAAATGCTCGAAAAATTAGTTAACGAAGATCGCAAAGGTGCAGAAGAACTGTTCCACGAGATCGTAGTTGAAAAATCAAGAACAATTTATGAAAATCTACTTGAAGATGACATGGAAGACTTAGATGTTAAAGAGTCTGACAAAGACGAAGAAGTAGACGAAGCATCAAAATCAGATGATGAAGAGACTAACGAAGCATCTGACAACGATGACGAAGAAACTAACGAAGCAACTGACGAAGATGAAAAAACTGACGAGTCTAAAGACGAAGAAGTTGACGAAGCATCAGATGACGAAGAAGTTGCTGAACAAATTCCAACCGAATTAACACCAGAAGCAGACGACGACATGGGCGGCGACGCTACAGACGATATGATGGCTGACATCGAAGATGATGGCGAAGACAAGCCAGAAGGCGATGAAGAAATCGAAGATCGTGTTGTTGATTTAGAAGATGCACTTGATGACCTTAAAGCCGAATTTGAAAAAATGATGGGCGACAAAGGTGATGAAGAAGGTGAAGAAGACTCAGAAGCACCAATGGATGACATGGGTGATGAAGAGAAGGAAGACGAGGCATTTGAGCCAACTTCCGAACTTAGCGTAGATGAAGTACCAGCATTTGAAGGTACTAAGTCACAAGCAGAGCAAATGAGAGAGTATGTTGAAAAAGTTGCTTCTCCAAAAGGCGAAGATAACAAAGCAAAATCTCCAGTTGCTGGCAAAAATGATATGGGCGGCACAACTGCTAATATCGCAAAAGGTTCTGCAGAGGAAAAAGGTGGTAAAGCATCTGCTCCTAAAGTAGAAGATCACGGTAACGTGAACGTACCTGGCGGTAAAGCATCTAAGTCAATGTCAAACGCTAAAGCACCTGAAAAAGGTGAAAGCGGAGCAGATACTGATTCAGTTATCGGCTCTTAATTGTTGAGGATTATTAAGTGATTAACTTACGAGAGAACTTGACATTCGACCAGGCGGGGATCGTTCTGGAATCTACTGAAGACGGCAAAGACCTTCATTTAAAAGGTATTTGTATCCAAGGGGGTGTACGCAATGCGAACCAGCGTGTGTATCCTGTAAGTGAAATCAGTAGGGCTGTCAACACTCTTAACGATCAAATAACTGGCGGTTATTCAGTTCTTGGAGAAGTGGATCATCCAGAAGGACTCAACATAAACCTTGACCGTGTGTCACACATGATGAAAGAAATGTGGATGGATGGACCTAACGGTTATGGAAAAATGAAGATATTACCAACACCGATGGGACAACTTGTTAAAACAATGCTGGAAAGCGGAGTTAAACTTGGTGTCTCATCACGTGGTAGTGGAAATGTAAATGAAGATAACAATGTGAGTGATTTCGAGATTATCACAGTGGACATTGTTGCACAACCATCTGCTCCAGGTGCCTATCCAACACCAATTTACGAGCATTTGTTAAACACCCGAGGCGGAATGCAGGCATTTAACGTGGCTCGCGAAGTTCGAGGCGACACAAAGGCACAAAAATATTTGAAAGAATCACTTGTAAACATTATACAAGGGTTGAAATAAGGAGAACAAGATGTTGGAAGCACTGAAATCACTCTTTGAGAATAACGCAATTTCAGAAGAAATCAAAGCCGACATCGAGGAAGCGTGGAATAGTAAGGTTAATGAAAACCGTATGCAAGTAACAGCAGAACTTCGCGAAGAGTTTGCACAAAAGTATGAGCACGACAAATCAGTAATGGTTGAAGCCGTGGAAAAAATGCTTGAGGACAAATTAAGTGAAGAGATTAAGGAATTTGCAGACGACCGTTCCAAACTTGCCGAAGCAAGAGCAAAGTACCATGTAGCAATGCGTGAAAACGCAGATCTACTTAAGAACTTTGTTGTTGCACAATTAGGCAAAGAAGTTTCCGAGTTACACGAAGACCAAAAAGAAATGTCAAGTAAATTTGGCAAACTTGAGGAATTTGTTGTAGAGGCTTTGGCTAAAGAAATCGCAGAGTTCCATGAGGACAAAAAAGACCTTGCAGAAACAAAAGTTCGACTAATCCGTGAAGCGAAAAAACATTTTGAAACTGTTAAAGAATCCTTCATCAAGAAGGGTGCTAAAGTTGTAGAAAATACTGTTGCAAAAACACTTTCTAAAGAGATTACATCTCTTAAAGAAGATATTGATGCGGCACGTAAAAATGACTTTGGACGTAAACTATTTGAAACATTTGCAGATGAGTATCAGCATTCTTACTTAAATGAGAAGTCTGAAACATCTAAATTGTTAAAAGTAGTTGAGTTGAAAGACAAACAACTTGCAGAAGCAAAAAAAGTCGCTGAAGAAAAAGCGAAATTAGTTGAGTCAAAAGACGCTGAAATTAAATCAGCACATGATTCTGCAAAAAGAAAAAATATAATTTCTGAACTAACTGCTCCATTGAGCAAAGACCAGAAAGAAATTATGATGGACTTACTGGAGTCTGTACAAACTGAAAATATTCAAAAGCAGTTTGACAAGTATCTACCTTCTGTAATTGACGGTAATACTCCAGCGAAGAAGAAGGCAACGCTCACCGAGGCAACTGAAGTAACAGGCAATAAAGAAGAAACTAACGTTAGTGGCGCAAGTAATTCTGCAACAGATAATGTCGTAGATATTAGAAGACTTGCAGGATTAAAATAAGGAGAAAATAAATGTCAGAACTATTAGAAAGTCGCTGGCAGGAAACTAAGAGCGCATTACTTGAAGGCCTACAAGGCAACAAGAAGTCTGTGATGAATGCTACTTTGGAAAATACTAAAAGGTATTTGGCAGAGACAGCAACAGCAGGGGCTACTTCAGCAGGTAACGTTGCTACGCTAAACAGAGTTATCCTACCGGTAATAAGAAGGGTTATGCCAACTGTCATCGCGAATGAAATCGTCGGTGTACAGCCAATGACAGGACCAGTGGGTCAGATCCACACATTAAGAGTACGTTATTCGGACACGTTCGATGACGCTACAGCAGGCGAAGAAGCACTATCACCATTCAAGTTAGCACTTGGATATTCAGGTAATGCTACTACTGATAAAGCAGATGCTACAGCAACCTTAGAAGGTACAGCAGGTAAGCGTTTGTCAATTCAGATCTTAAAACAAACAGTCGAAGCGAAAACTCGTAAATTGAGTGCTCGTTGGACTTTTGAGTCTGCACAAGACGCACAAGCACAACAAGGTATTGATGTTGAGGCAGAAATCATGGCGGCTTTAGCACAAGAAATTACTGCTGAAATCGATCAAGAAGTTCTTGCTTCATTAAGATCACTTGCTGGTGCGGCTGAATCAGACGTTCAGTATGATCAAAACGCTGTAAGCGGTACTGCTACATTCGTCGGTGACGAACACGCGGCACTTGCTGTTATGATCAACAGAGCGGCTAACAAAATTGCACAACGTACAAGACGTGGTGCTGGTAACTTTGCTGTGGTATCACCACACACTTTAACAGTACTTCAGTCTGCAACAACTTCAGCGTTCGCAAGAACAACTGAAGGTACATTTGAGGCTCCAACTAATACTAAATTAGTAGGTACTTTGAATGGTGCAATGAAAGTATATGTTGATGCATATGCTTCTGATTCAACAGACGTGTTAGTTGGTTACAAAGGAACATCAGAGTCAGATGCGGCGGCATTCTATTGCCCATACATTCCGCTAATGTCTTCAGGTGTTGTTTTAGATCCATCAACATTTGAACCAGTTGTGAGTTTCATGACAAGATATGGTTATGTAGAGTTAAACAACACTGCATCATCTCTTGGTAATGCGGCTGACTACTTGGCAAGAGTGTCTGTAGCAAACGTATCTTTCTCATAAGAGATTAATACAAGCAACGAAAAAGGGCGGCTTTATGTCGCCCTTTTTTTATGACTATTCAAAATATATATTTTGGTAAACCTACCTCTTGCATTTTCCTACAAAGAGTGTTATATTAATAACATAGCAACAAAAAACTAATTACTTTTTGTTTATAGTGCAAGGAAGAGGCTCCTACCAAAAGAGTCGAACTTGACTGTCCAGGGGTGGTACCCAGGCTTGGTAGTAGAAATACGCTGAGTCACATCGCACTAACCCGCGGGGATAGGTTGTACGGTTTTGAAATGGTATTTCGGTCCGTGCTTGTAGGTGTACCCAAATCCTACCTATTTTGCTTATATTAAAAGGCTCTTCGGAGTCTTTTTTTGTGACTAAATATTTGTATGAGGGACGAATATACATCGGCCTTTTACGATGTCGTAAAAGAGGCATCCGAAACTACAGGATATCAATTGCCAATAGAAATTGAATCATATGTAGTAATGCTTCTTGCAGACAAAATTGACAAACCAAATTTCCTTCCAGAACAATCATTTGCAGAATCACTATTGTCACTAAAGAACCCATATCGATTAAATGCAAAAGAACTGGGCGATACTTGTTTATTCGTTACAGGTGTATTTCCAGAATATGGTATTAGTGTAGAGTATTACAGCAACATTGGAAAAAGCAGTTATACTATGATTCAAGAAGGTATGAATACTACATTGTTTAGTTTACTTGCTACTCGTTTTGATTTTATACGAGAGTTTATAAACTTAACTGTAAACCCTAAAAAATCACCATTCTATACAATTAGATAAATACTTGTGTCAGATAGCGAGCCGCATAAAGTGGCGGACTTATGCTGTACCCACAGCGTACCGGATAGAACCCGGATAGGACTACTTTTATAGGAGAAAACAAATGGGAAGACCAATTAACAAAAAATATTTCGGAACACCTACAGCAGGTGGTAACGAAATCAAGGTTCAATTCTATGATGGTGCGGCAAGTAAAAACGGCTGGATCATTAAACAAATTGGATCTAAAAAATTCCGCGTAACAGACGGAGCAACTACAAAAGACTGTACATTAGTAGACAAAGCATCAGCGGCATTAGCGGCTGGAGAAATGACTATTACTGTAAAAGATGATACTGGTACTGCACGTCAAGTAACTAAAATTTCTGGACGTAAAGCAACAATTGATACTGGCGCTTCTTTAGGCTGGGTATTCGGTGACGCTAACAACGACGGTTACGTTGAAATGGAAGAAGCAGGCGATGACGCAGTCATTGACGCAACTGGAACTGACGAAGACGACTTCGAAAGTGACGATCCTGCATAGGCCAAATAACATTGTGGGGGAGCAATCCCCCACTTTATTAAGGATTTAATATGTCAAAATTTGTAACAGTACCAAACGGTGATTATACGATAAAGGTCCAAGATAATGGATCAATTCGACTTGACACAGGCGCAGGCGTAGGTGAAGTAAGAATCACAGGTGACCTTATTGTTGAAGGTGAAACAACTACTGTAAACACAACTAACTTAGAAATTGAAGATAACATTCTTCTTTTAAACAAAGGTGAGACAGGTGCAGGTGTTGGAGAAGGTACAGCAGGTATACGAATTGACAGAGGCACATTAGATGATGCACAAATTATATTTGATGAATCACTTGAATATCTAAATCCAAATGCACCAGCAGTTCAAACATTTGGTACATGGGTACTAAAAGATACAGCAGGAAATTATCTCGGATTAAGAGCACCAAGTATTCAAACAGGCGGTAGCGAAATGTTTATCGACACAAACGGACAACCTGTAAGAATAGTTGGTAGTGCAGTTACTTACGGAACTAATATTATTGGTGTTGACGAAGCACTTGCAAACGTAGCATATGTTGACGGAGCAATTAGTCAAACACTAACAGATATAGCAATTAGAAAAATTGCAGACGGAAATACCCAAGTAGAAGTAACAGATGCATCAGATGCTACAGGATTAAGTCGAATCGATTTTTTAATGGATAGTTCGATTATTTCAACTTTTTATCCAGATAAAATTGAATTAAATGATTTAAGAATTTCAGGTCAAACTATCAGCGGTACTGTAAGTAATGGAGATATTGTATTAGATGCTCCAGGTACAGGAACAGTTAAAATTAATGATGTATTACAAATTGCACAAACTCCAGGAACAGATGATCCTAATATTGACCCATTAGCACCAACTGATGGAGTTAAACTGTATTCTAAGTCAGAAGGACCTGGCAATACTGGACTATATTTTGTAAATACTAATAACACACAAGACGAACTAATAAGTAGAAAAAAGGCTCTAATTTTAGGGTACTTGTTGTAAGGATAAATATTACGATGGCAATAGCAAATATTTTAATAGACAATACACAACAAGCAATAGTAACAGTTCCTGCTGGTAAACAGTACGCAATTCTTACATTGGTTGTTTGTAATCATGCCGCAGAAGATTTAACAGGCGCAAATGATGCAACTTTTGATTTATATTTTGTACCAGCAGATATAGCAAACGGTGCAATTACTGTTGGCGCACAAACACAAATTGCAAAAGCAGTAAAAGTAGCAGGTTCAGATAGTTTTACATTTGATACTGAAAAAATGGTATTAGGTGCAGGAGACAGAGTTATTATTACAGGTCAAGCACCATACAATCTTAGTGCTACAGTAAGTTACTTGGAAGCGTAATGAAATTTCTTAAAGCACAGACAACTAACAAGCGAGGTATTCACCGAGGCAAAGGCGTTTTTTATAATGCTAACGGTGTCTTTGAGTTTAGATCTAAGAGTGCTATGACAGTGCCTGTAGGTGCTAACGCAGATCGTCCTGCTAATCCAGCATTAGGACAAATGAGATTTAACACAGATAATAACAGTGTTGAATTCTATGACAACGGTGTTTGGAAAGAAATTAGACTTAAAGAGCCAACACCAATTGAACAACAAAGTTTAGGAACAGGCGACGGTGTTGAAACTGTGTTTGGTCCTTTAAATGCTAATGATTCTTCATATCCAGTACCATCGTCAGCACAATCAGTATTTGTACTTGTAGAAAACGTGCTACAGATTTCAGTAACAAACTACACATTAGAACAAAGTTCATCAGGTAACTTAGCAGGACCTAATAGTCCATATGCAGATGGTTACTATATTAAGTTCTTATCACCAGTGCCAAACGGCAAAGCAGTAACAGTCCTACATAACTTCGACAAGTAATTCCAATAAATATAGTTAAGGAGTAATAACTATGAGCCTTGGAAGAATTTCCGGACCGCTTTTAAAAGCAAACCTACAAAGAGATGCCGACTTAGCAGTAGAAACTGATCTACTGTATATTGGCCATACTGATGGAAAAATCGGTATTAATACGCTCACACGTCCAAGAGAATTCACAGTTAACGGAACTTTACGATCAAGAAGTGCTCCGGGCGATCTTGATTTAACAATTACAAACAAATTAAACATAGGTAATCTTGAAATAGGCCCTGATGGTATTGCTACACAGCAAGGAAATATTAATATTAATCATGCTGGCGGAGTAGGATCAGGAGTTGTTGTTAGTGGAATAAGAACATCATCAGTTGACATACAAAACAATTACATTGGATCACACACAACAAACGCAGATGTTGACTTTATTCCAAACGGTGCAGGTACTATTGAATTAATCACAGCAGGTAAAACTGTTACAGCAGACGGTAACATTCATGCTACAGGAAATATTACATTTGATGGTAATATTTTTATTGGGGGCGATGGTCCTGAAGATAATGTTAGATTTTTAGGAGACATTGACAGTGATTTAATTCCTGACGTAACGTCAACTTATAACATAGGCGCAACTAATAAACGATTTGATTTAGAAAGTACAAACCTTTCAGTTGATAATGTTATTAGTGCAGAAAACGTAACCATTGATGGCATTGAAGTTACATTATCACAAGGCAAAATTTGGTATGTTGCTGTTAATGGTGATAATACAAGACGTGGTACAAGTCCACAAGGTCCGTTAGGAACAATTAAGTATGCTCTAAGCCAAGCACAAGCAGGAGATACTGTTTTTATTAATTCGGGAGATTATGAAGAAGAATTTCCTTTGATAGTTCCAGCAGGTGTTACAGTAAAAGGTCAAGATTTGCGTAACGTAGAAATACGTCCTACAACTGATAATCAAAGTGAAGATGCATTTTTATTAAACGGTGAAAGCACAGTTGAAAACGTAACTATTAAAAACTTTTACTACGACAGCGTTAATAACAAAGGACACGCATTTAGATTTGCAAATGATGGAAAAGTATCAACACGTAGTCCTTATATTAGAAATATAACAGTTATAACACAAGGAAGTGCTACAAGTGTAAGTGACCCAAGAGGTTTTGCAAGTGGCGATGCAGGGCGTGGTGCATATATTGACGGTAGTGTTTTAGATCATGACACTAACGAAGCAAGTATGTTATTCCATTCAGCAACGTTTATTACACCAGGCGTTGATGCTATTACAATGACAAACGGTGTTAGAGTAGAATGGTTAAACTCGTTCACATATTTTGCTAATAGATCATACTACATTATTAACGGACCAGGAAGATGGAGAAGTGATAGTGTATTAATTAAAGGCGGCGAACTTAGATCTATCGGTTCTGCAAGTATATACGGAAACTATGGCATTGTTGCTGATGGTGACGAAACACTTGCATATTTAATTTCACACAACTTTGCTTATATTGGCACAGGCAAAGATGTAACAAATGACAATACACTAAACATCACAGCAAACGAAGTTATAAGACTTAATGGTGGAAAAATTTACTTTACATCACAAGACCAAATAGGTAACTTCAGAGTTGGCGATTTATTCTTTGTAAATTTAAAAGACGGAACAACAAGTATTGATGCTGACGCTGTTGATGCAAGTGGAATATCAAGTTTAAGAGTTACAACTCCAGCAGGAGACACATCATTTATTGACGGAGCAAATGTTGAAACTGGAGCGATTAGACTTATTGCACCTAATACTATAAAGTCCGTTGCTGGACCTATTAACTTTACATCACCATCTCTTGTTAATAATATTAATACTGACACTACAATGAGTCAATTAACCTTAGTAGGAAATTTAACACTGGGTGGATCATTAGTAACTATTGGTAATGAAGCAACAGACACAGTAGATTTTAATACACCGTTTGATCAAGACATTTATCCAGCAACAACAAATCTATATGATTTAGGTACAAACACCAAACGTTGGAAAAACTCGTGGTTAAATGAATTAGAACTTGATAGTTTTACTTTTAATGAAAATTATATTCAAGTAAACAACACAAACGAAAACTTAGAATTACGTGCAAACTCAACAGGAAACATTTTATTTGATCAAGTTACTGCTAAAAGTAATGTATTAGGAACATATACTGCTGACTTAGAATTAAACCCAACTGATAGTGTTAGAATTAACAGTACAACAAGTTTACAATTACCAAAAGGTACAACTGCACAACGTATAAGATACAACGCTGATCTACGTTATAATACACAACTTGGTATATTTGAAGGTTATAGTAATCACGGAGGAACAGACGGTGCTATAAGTTTTCCGGGCGTTTACGATGCTGATAGAGATACATTTTTTGACTTACAAAACAATGAATTTAGATTTGTTACAGGTGGGCAAACTAACACTTTATTAAACGGACAAATACTCGAAACAAACAGATTTGACTCGCAGAACAGTCTAAGTATCGACGGAAACACTATTACAAGTGCAACTCCTAATGCAGACATTGCATTTAGATCAAATGGCTTAGGTAGCATTGGACAAGAAGATCTTGTGTTTAAAAATAGCACAATTACTAATACACTAAACAATGCTTTTACGTTCCAATTAGCAGATATATACTCTTATTTAAAATTTAATCAAACCATGGGACTTGTAGTTCCTTATGGTGATGATACAACAAGAACAAGTACTCCAGAGATAGGTCACACACGTTTTAACACACAAGTGGGCAAAGGCTTCCTTGAAACATGGAACGGAACACAGTGGGTTTTAGCGGCAGGTGGCGGTGAATCTGTTACTGAAGAATTTGCTGAAGATGTGAACTTCCTTTGGAATATAATACTTGGGTAATATCCAAAAACGATAAATACTATTAATGCAACAATGGCAGACCAAGCCGTTGCAGGACAAACCGTGGTTCGTCAGCGAAGAGCCTTGCAATATTGTAAGGATGAAAATTAGACGAGAGGCACAGGATGCCCGTTTATAGGAGAAGAAAGTGGCAGTTGGTCGTATATCTGGTCCGCTTTTAAAGGCAAATCTACTTCGACAAGGAGTGGATCTCGCATTTGAAACGGATCTACTTTATCTGGATGTTAATAATAGCCGAGTAGGGATTAAGACTGCAACTCCTCAGGCCGAATTAGACATAAACGGGTCAGCAAGAATTCAAACATTAGATATTTTAGACACCACATTACCAATTGGTAATATTACTATAGACGGTGCTACAAATACAATATCTACTTCACAATCAATATTCAACATTGCTACACCAAATAGTGTAATCTATCAAGATAGACTACAAGTAGATGATATTGAAATTGATGGAAGTGTAATACGTACTTTAGGAACAAATCAAAACTTAGAATTCCGTCCTAATGGTACAGGAACTATTAACTTTTATGGTAACACTAATGTAACAGGAAACCTACACGCTACTGGAAATATCAGTGCTGACGGCGATATTACAATTGGTGATGCTGATACAGATTCTATTACAATTAATGCAGATATTGCCAGTAATTTAATTCCTGATGTAACTGACACATATACACTTGGCACTTCTACTAAGAAATGGGCACATGGTTACTTTAGTGATTTAACAGCAACAAGTATTACAACAGCAGGTCTTACTATTGGAGATTTAGATCTTACACTAACTCCAGGTAATGTTCTTTATGTTGCAAAAAATGGTGACGATCTTCACTCAGGAGAACACCCACAAGATCCTTTCTTAACTATTGCAAAAGCAATAAGTGTTGCAAGTTCTGGAGACACTATTCATGTTTATCCAGGAGAATATGAGGAAATATTCCCTTTAACTTTACCAGCAGGAGTAACTGTTGTAGGTGAAGGTGTAAGAGCAGTTAAAATTATTCCTACAGCAGGAACAAATAATAACGATGCTTTTATTATGCAGGGTGAATCAAGTGTAGTGAATTTAACTATTGCAGATTTTTACTATGATAGTATAAATGACACAGGTTGGGCATTTAGATTTGCAAATAATTTTAAAGTAACTACACGTAGTCCTTACGTTAAAAATGTTAGTGTAATTACAAAAGGTAGTGTAACATCAGCAAGTGATCCGAGAGGATTTGATCAAGGTGATGCAGGACGAGGAGCACTACTCGACGGTTCTGTAGCAACTGCTGACTCACGTGAAGCAAGTATGTTGTTTCATAGTGTTACATTTATTGTTCCAGCAGGTGTTGGAGTACAAGCAACCAACGGCGCAAGAATAGAATGGCTAAATTCATTCACATATTTTGCTGACAAAGGTATTTACGGTGTTAATGGTTCAACAGGATTAAAAGGTGCAGGGCGTACTAAAGTTAAATTAAGTGGACTTGTAGGAACTCCTGTTGTAAGTGATGTGTTTACATATACCAAACCTGATACATCAACAGTTACAGGAATAGTTAACGAAGTTGATGGAAACTATGTCTACTTAAACAACAACGCAATTGGTTTAGAAACAAAATATAACCGAGGCGGCAAAACAGTTTTACCAGTTGGCAATGCTCAAATTGACACAGCAATTAAAAAGTTTGGAACAGGTTCTTTATTATTAGATGGCACAGGTGATTACATTTCAGTTGCTAATGATCCAGACTTTGGGTTTGGAACTGGTGCATTTACAATCGAAGGTTGGTTTTATGCAAATGATGTAGCAGGAACAAGAGCCCTTGTTGATATGAGAGCAGGTACTGCAATTGATAGCGGTTTATATCTTTATGCAGTCGCTGGTGTTGTTAAAGTTTATCATAATGGTGCAGAATTATTAAGTGGTGGATTACTATCAACAACAACGTGGACACACGTTGCTGTAACAAGAACAGGAACAACAATTGGTTTATATGTAAACGGAACCAGAGTTTCTTCAAACAATTCATTCAATAATGACTTAGGTTCAACAAAACCATTACTTGTTGGTGCGAACTATGCCGGTACTGAAGAATGGAACGGTCATGTTGACGACTTTAGAATTTCTACAACAGCAAGATACACATTAGGAAGTTATACACCTCCTTTAAATGAAGTATCTAATGATGCAAATACACAATTACTTTTAAGATTTAACGGAACTGACAGTTCAAGTGTATTTGAAGATGAAACAATTTTATTACAAGACATTGGATTCAGTGGCGGAGCATATGCAACCGGAATTGAACTTGCAGATTTTTCAGACTTTGGTTGTGAGATTAGATCAATAGGCAGTGCTTGTGTATATGGTAATTACGGAATTTACGGCGATGGCAATGGTGTTGTTATGTACCTTATCTCACAAAACCTTGCGTACATTGGTAATGGTAAAGAAACAGATAACGATCCGACAACAGTAATTCAAAGTCAAGAAGTTACAAAACTAAACAATGCAGATGTTTACTTTAGTTCAGTTGATCACAAAGGTGATTTTAGAGTTGGTGATATTTTCCATGTTAACCAAGCAGACGGAACTGTAAACTTTACAAATGCAAACTTTAATATTGACACTTTACAAAGTGTAAGATTTAGTACAGGTTCATCAACAACAATTATTGATGGTGATAAAATTCAAACTGGCAATCTTAAAATTAGTGGAAACACTATTGAAAGTTTAAGCGGAGACTTAAACATTGATGCACAAAGTGGAAAAGTTAATTTTGCAGATGATGTTAATATTGCAGGTAACCTTGATGTAACTGGTGACGTTACAATCGGCGGCAATATTACAATCGGTGATGAAGCAACTGACAGCATTGAAATTGTTGCAGGTATTTCAAGTAACTTAGTACCAAGCCAAGACGGAACATTTAGTTTAGGATTAGTAACAAATCAATGGCGTAAGTTATATGCAGGTGAAGCACAAATTGACGACATTAATATTAATACAAATGTTATTCAAACAACGAACACAAACCAAGACTTAGAATTACGTGCAAGTGGTACAGGAAGTATTGTTGTTGATGATTTAAGTTTTAAAGTAAATGTAGTTTCTTCAACAGGAGATATGATACTTGATCCTGGTAGTGAAAACGTATCGATTACTGCAACAGGAAGTTTAACACTACCAAAAGGTACAACAGCAGAACGTCCAACACCAGCAACAGGTATGATTCGTTATAATACAGATACAAATGTATTTGAAGGGTATGACGGACAATGGATTACACTAAACGGTGTACGTGATGTTGACCAAGACACATATATTTTAGCAGAAGCAACACCTGGCGCTGACGACGACACATTATATTTTTATGCCGGCGGACAATTGGTTGCAGATGTTAATCAAACACGTTTTAATGTTGCCAAATTAGCAGTTGATGACATTGAAATTGACGGAAATACTGTAAGAACAGTAACAACTAACGCAGATTTGAATTTGGTTGCTAACGGAACAGGGCGAGTTCTTGTAGAAAACTTTGGTTTCAATCAAAATTCGATAACTAATACTGTACCCGGTGCAGTTACAAGTCTTGCTCAAACAGGAACTGGATATTTCAAAATTGAAGGTCAAGGCGGATTTGTTATTCCGGTGGGTGATTTGTCAAACAGACATCCAACACCAGAAACAGGTATGATGCGTTTCAACACACAAGATGACAGGGTTGAAATTTATGATCAAACAGGTGTTTGGGTTTCGGTTGCAGGTAGTTCAGGTGCTGTATCAGCACAGGACGCTGAAGAAATTGCAATTAAGATGGCGGTAACGATAGGATAATAAGATGGCAACGTTTTTTAAAAATAAAGTAGTAAAAGAAATAGGAACAGTTCAAGTACCGATTTACGAGGCACCACCATCTGCCAGAGCAACTGTTATTGGATTGAGTCTTGCAAATCTAACAGCATCAGTTGTAAGTGCAAGTGTTCTTATTTCAGATGATACTTCTGTAACAGGGTATTATCTAAAAGATGTATTGATTCCACCTAACTCAACAATGAAAGTGTTGAATGGTGGTGAAAAAATTATTCTTGCATCAACAAATGTATTGACTGTAGTATCAGACATCGACGCAAGTTTAGACTGTGTAATGAGTTTTGTGGAGATAGTGTAATATGTCAAATCAGTGGTACACAGGTCAAACAATTACACAAACTATTGAAGATAATCTTGGAGAAAGATATTTTTATGGTTTACGTAGAACTGACGAAGGTGAATTGTATTTAGGTAAACTTGATCAATTAAGTTTGAATGATACAATTAAACTTAACAAAGAAGGTGACCCTGTTGACAACTTTACAGAATTTGACGAAGGCGCAGAGTTTTTTGAAGGTAGAGATTCTGCACATAACTTAACATATAAGAATTTAAATTACGAACAATTTCGTTGGGACGATGCTAACTTATTTTATTATGTAAATGACGAAGGCGAACTTGTTGTAAGAATTAACCAAGGTCCAAATGACGGAGCAGTAGTATATGCTGGTGACGTTAATGTAGTTATAGATAGTGATAGAGAATGGGATAACACTAACTTAACAATGGACAATAACAATATTACATACGATCAAACATAGGAGAGTAGGAGTAGGATATGACAAAACAAGTAGTAAATGTAGGAGTACTACCCAATGATGGACAAGGTGATAATCTAAGGGCAGGCGCTACAAAAATTAATAATAACTTTACGGAGTTATACACAGCATTAGGGGATGGAGATCAATTAACAGTTGTTGTTAAAAATGTTATTAACTCTTTTCCACCAACATCTGATGGTAGTAATAAAATCACTTTCCTATATCCTACATTTGGATCACTTCCAAATCCTACTACCTACGATGGAATGTTAGCAAAGGTAACTGCTGATTCAGCAGTTTATTATGCACATGATAATGCATGGAGAAAAATGTTAGATGTCACAAGTCCATTAGCATCATTAGGTAACGTTGCGGCAACAGCACCAAGTGATGGTCAATCACTTGTTTGGGATCAAGCATTAAGCACATGGAAACCAGGAACAGTTTCAGGCGGAGGCGGAGGCGCAGTTGCGTTTACAGGACTAACAGATACTCCAGGAAATTATACAAGTGCTAACGGAAAAATTGTTAGAGTAAATTCAGCAGGCACAGGATTAGAATTTAGTTCGGTAGTTAATTCTGCAGAACTTTCAGCAGTACCAATTGGGTCATTAAGTAATGTATCAAGTACTGCTCCTGGAACAGGTGATGTACTTAAATGGGACGGCTCACAATGGGCACCAGGTGCTGACGTTGCATCAGGCGGTTCAGGTCTTGATGCTGACACACTTGATGGATTTGATAGTGCATACTTTTTAGATTACAATAACTTTGCAAATACACCAACATTGTTTGGAGAAACATTTTTAGATTTAACAGATACTCCAAGTGCATTTACTGGTGCGGCAAACAGATTTGTAAAAGTTAATTCAGCAGGAACAGGATTAGAATTTGTAGTTGATCAGTCAACAGACCAAAACTTATTTGCGACAGTAGCAGGCGATACAGGATCAACAACTGCCAGCACACTAACAGATACATTAACAATCGCAGGTGGAACTGATATTGCAACTGAGATGGTTGCCGGTACTCTTACAATTAATTTTAATGGAACATTAGGAGCAACTACTTTAAACGCATTAACTGATGTAACAACTGCTGATGCAATTAGAGGAGCATCAATTGCATACAACGGAACATCATGGGCACCACAAAACGGTGCAAGTTTAACTTGGACATTGGGTGCAAACGGAACATCAGACTATACATTTACAGGTCCTGGTTTTCCAACAACAACAAACGATCCAGTATTGTATTTGACAAGAGGTATGACATATTACTTCTTTAATAACAGTGGCGGATCACACCCATTTGAAATTAGAGTATCAAATGGTGGTGCGGCGTACAGTACAGGTGTTACTAATAACAACGCATCAACTGGATATATTGTGTTTACAGTGCCAATGGCGGCACCAGCAACATTGTACTATCAATGTTCTGCACACAGCAACATGGGAAATACAATTAATATTGTAAGTTAAGGATTAAGAGATGGCAAGTTTTTATCAAGGTACAGAAGTAGGAACACTACTAAAAACTGTTAAAGGCAGTAGATATTTTTACGGCTTACGTAGAACACAGGACGGTGAATTATACTTGGTAAAATCAGACCAAATGAAAAGTAGTGATGGTGTACAAGTAAACAAACCAGGAGATCCTACTCAAAATTATCCAGATTTCCAAAGAGGAATTGAGTTTTTTGAAGGTAGAGATGAGGAACATAATACATCATATGACAACTTACGCTATGAGCAATTTAGATGGGACGATAGAAATTTAATCTATTACATCGATGATGAAGGAAATTTAACAATTAGAATTAATCAAGAATACGATTTTCCAAATGGGGTATCTCCATAATGGTTAAATACAGTAATAGAAACGGAAGAATAAATGGCTGAATTTAAAATTGATAGAATCCGATTTAGATGGACAGGCGTATGGTCAGCATCTAAGCAATATATTAAAGACGATATTGTTTCATACGGTGGTAAAACATTTGTATGTTTGAATGGACACACATCTGATCCAGACTTTTATATTGATTATCTAAATCAAGTATTACCTAAATGGACACAGATGACTGATGGTTATCAGTGGGTAAAAGATTGGACACCTGGAACATATTACAAAGTAAATGATATTGTAAAGTATGGTGGTCAAGTATATGCGGCTATTGTTGGACACACAGCCGACACATATACAGTACCTGAAGGTAGTACAACAATTACTGTAACAATCGGATATGACAGTGGTTCTCTTACAGACACCGGTCGTGCTTTAACTTCAACAGGTTCTATTTTCTTAAATGGTGTTGAAAGAAATAAACTTACACTACGCAAAGGCCATACATATATTTTCGACCAAAGTGATTCAACTAATATTAACTTTGGTGGTCAAGAACATCCGTTAGCCTTTAGTGTTTACGAGGACGGAGTTAATCTTGATACACCTCTTGTTGATTATTGGAATATTGGAAATAACATTGTTTATTTCCTTGATGGACTTGAAACACAAGAAGCAGTTTATCTAAGTACGTTTAGTACAGCAAGTGATAGACAAATAAGAGTTACTATTCCTGCAAATGCACCAGACAAAATTTGGTACTTTGATAGAACAGTAAATTCAAAAGATAAAGGGTCTTATCTAAACATTGAAACTCCAGGTCAAATCGGAGCAACAGACTTTGGTAACTGGAAATTAGTTGCTACTGAAAACAACTGGAGATTCGAATGGTTACCTCAAGTTATTTACAGAATAGGTGATGTTGTAAAATACAACGGTATACTTTATCGTTGTTCACAAGAACACACATCATCAACAACTATCACAGGTCTTGAATTAGATGTAACTAAATGGGATACTGTTACACGTTCAGATGCCTTCTTAGGAGACTGGACATCGAGAACAAGATATAGACAAGACGATGTTGTCAAGTACGGTGGTATTGTATATCGCTGTTTAACAGGACATCTAAGTGCTAATGATGATGCACTTGGTCTTGAAGAAGATAGTACTTCTTGGGAAATTTTAATTAGCGGTATTGAATACAAAAGTCATTGGGTACCAAGTAGAGATATTACTCCTGAAGCAATCACTGGAGGAATTATAACTGCATCTAATCATGGGTTAGCAACTGGTGAGTTAGTAGAATACACCACTGACGGTACTGCAGGTACAGGATTAACAAATAACACATATTACTATGTTCGCCCTGTTGACGTAAACAGTTTTAAAATATATAGAAGAAAAGTTGAAGCACTTGCTGATAGAAGTAACTTAGATGTTGAAGCAGGTACAGGTACTGAATTATTTGTTAATAGATATAGATATAAAGCAGGCGATATTTTAAGATATGGTCCTTCAATTTGGTATTGTAATACAGGACATAATACAACTACGGTATTTTCTGAAAGTTTCTTTACTATTTGGCTTCCAGGTTACGAATATGAACAACAATGGAGCGAACAAGAAACTTACCAACCAGGTGATATTGTCAAGTACGGTGGATACAGTTATACTTCATTAACAATTAATACAAACAGTGTACCAAGTGTAAATGGTATCACACAAAATACAGGTGACTGGGAACTTACTACTACCGGTTACAGAATGGGTGGTCAATACAATCAGAATCCTGACTTAGCAGAGGAAGCAAGTTATTGGAATCAAACTATAGCATACAAAACAGGTGATGTTGTTAGATTTGGTGGTTACTTGTATCTTGCACTACGTGATAGTCAAGGTTCAGAGCCAGACGATCAAAAACAAACTGTAAACGTTACAATTACTGTAGGTAATCCAGGCAGTGGAAACAAATATTATGTTAATGGAACTCTTGTTGGTGACATTAATCTATACGAAGGTAACACTTATAAGTTTTATCAGAATGATGCATCAAACCTAACACATCCTTTATACCTAAGTACAACTATTGACGGTCATCACGATGGCGGACAGTATAATTTCTTAGACAACGGTGTAACATACTGGTTAGACAATGTCCAAGTTGCAGACGCGGCGGCATATGATGCAGGATTTGCGGCGGCAACTGATAGATATGTTCAATACATTGTACCAAGAGATGCATATAAATCAAACTACATTGTTTGTTATAATCATTCAGGTATGTATACCGACGGAGTTGATCAAGGTACTATTACAACAATTTACTCTAACAATTATTGGCAAACATTAATTGATGGCGATAGATTTAGAAACAACTGGAAAGAAACAGTTATTGTAAATGCATCTCCTGTTGTAAACAACTATTTCTTAGGAGATATTGTTACATACGCTGGAACTTTATATCGTTGTATTAAACGACATACAGCATCACAGTCGGGTTCAAGACCAGATCTTGATCAAGATTACACACAAGAAAATTTTTGGATTCCTGTTATACAGGGCGGTGTTAACAACGTATTACAATACGGAGGTGACATTAGAACACACGATGCTACAGGCGAAGTAAGACTTGGAATTGGTAATCCTGGTGATACACTAAAAGTTATGTCCGATGATGACCTTGATTGGGAATCATTAGAACAAACAGATAAAGTTTATTTTGTATCCCCAGATGGTGTTGACGCAGGAGGTCCTGGTAGAGGTCTTTCACAAAGTTCACCGTTTAAGTCAATCAAATATGCTTGTAACTATATTTTAGAAGACCAAGGAACAAGAGCACCAGCAACAATTCTTGTTAAAACTGGACGCTATCAAGAAATTTGTCCAATCAGCGTACCAGCGAATGTTGCTATTGTTGGTGATGAATTGCGTTCGACTTTTGTAGAACCAACACCAGAAACAAAAGGCAATGATATGTTCCGTGTACGTAATGGTTGCGGTATTAGAAACATGACATTGTCAGGATTACAAGGCGAATTTACAGATCCAGATTCATTCTTAATTAAGAGAGTTACAGGCGGAGCATTTGTCGCACTTGATCCAGGTGATGGACCAGACGACGAAACTGTATGGATTACAACTAAATCAACATATGTACAAAACGTTTCAACGTTTGGTAACAAGTGTGTTGGTATGAAAGTTGATGGCGATTTACACAATGGTGGTAACAAATCTATTGTTGCTAACGACTTTACACAGATTATTCAAGATGGTATTGGTTACTGGTGTAATGCAGATGGCTTATCAGAACTTGTATCAGTGTTTACGTACTACTGTTACGTGGGTTATTTGTGTACAGACGGAGGTAAAGTTCGTGCAACAAACGGTAACAACTCATATGGTGAATATGGATCAGTTGCTATTGGTTACAACTTAACTGAAACACCTATCACTGCAAAAGTAAACAATTATTCTAAAGAAGCAGAAGTTGGCAAAGTTTATAATGATGAAAACAAATTATTTGCTGTAGGATTTACTAACACAGGTACGCACTATACACAAGGTACTGTAACTATTACAGGTTCAGGACAAAATGCCGCAGGTAAATTAACAGAATTTAGAAACGGATCAGTAACTGAAATTAGAATTACAGATCCAGGCGATTCGTCAACAGCAGGCGGAGACAACTACACTTATGCAAACAACAGAGCACAAAGTGGCGGACTAACAAGTATTCAAATTGCTAACCAAGATGTTAACAACGAAGCATACTACTTAGGAAAATTAATTACAATCATTGAAGGTGAAGGTCGTGGACAGTATGGACTTATTACAAGTTATGACTGGAACAACGGTGGAGTATTAGGTGCGTCTGTAACAAGTGCGTTAGATCCAACATTAACAGAAGGAACATACCAAAATATTAAAGGTTCAAGTAGTGATCCAGATGCTACAGAACCAACATTTACAGTTAGTATTGACGCAACAGGATTAGCAACAGTAGTTATTACTGATGAAGGTACTCGAAATGCAGAAGGTGATATTATTACAATTCAGCCTTCACAGGTTGGTAATTCAGGTAATCCTATCACAGTAGAAATTACAGCAGTATCTGCAGGTGATAAAACTGTAACAGTTAAACGACCTATTGATAATCAACCAGGATGGCAACATCAATTACCAGGTGAACCAATCGCAACTGTACTTGACGAAACTACACGTTATGAAATTACTCCGTACTTGTCATTTACATCACCTACTTATAATGCAAGTAACGCCACAGTACCGTCAAGTAGTTACTTTGCAGATAGTGCTATAAAATTAGTTGACGGCAATTACAGAACAGTTCTTATAGGTCAAAATACTATTGTATGGACTGAAGATGGAACATCGATTACTGAAGCAACAAGTTATGCTGATTTAAATTATGTTGCAGTAGCAAGTGGTTTAACACAATACGTTGCTATAGATGCAAATGGAAGAATTAAACAATCCAATGACGCAACATCATGGGGCGATGCTCCGAGTAACTTATTAAGTTACGCTCTAACATTTGTTGGATTAGAATACGGCAATGGTGTACATATTGCTATTGCAAGTGGAACATCAAGCGTATTTACAAGTACAGACAACGGAAGCAGTTGGACAGAAGTTACTGGCGCTGGCGTAAGTAATGTTGCACATATTGTTTACGGAAATGGAAAATGGATCGCGGCTAATGGCTCAGGAGATACTTGGGAAAGTATCGACGATGGAGCAAGTTGGACTGCGGGTGCAAACATTGGTGATGTACAACATGACCTTGCAGATTTAACATTCGGTAATGGTAGATTTGTTGCGTCAACTTATGATTCTCCAAATGACATTTCGACTGTTAATAATAAATTCTTCTACAGTTTTACAGATGCAAGTACACCAGCGGCAAGTTCAGTTTGGCTTCCTGGAGAAGATACTAATGTTGCTGATAATGTTTTAATTGCATACAGTCAAGGTGTATTCGTTGGTGTAACTGAAAGCGGAAGTATTATTCAATCTGATGACGGAGTTTATTGGACAGATAAAGGAACTGTAAGTGGATCTTATAATAAAATATTAGCAGGTGTTACAGGTGACGGTCCGATATTTTACCCTGTAAGTTCAACAAATCAAGTTTCAAGTATCGAATATGTACAAACAGGTGCTACAACAAGAGCAACTGTAGTGTTAGGCACACGTCGAGTTACACAATTCTTAATTCAAGAACCAGGATCAGGATACGGAAATAATCCTCCAACAATGACTATTGTTGATGCTGGTAATACAAGAGATGTAAGTTTTGATATTAGAATGGCAAACGGAACAGTTGGCCCAATCGAATTTACTAACAGAGGTACAGGGTACATTAATATCGGAGTTACTATTACTGGCGGTGGTTATGCAGACTTGTATCAACTTGGATCATTAGTAGTTGTTAAAAACTTAACACGTGAACCTGGACCAGGTGACAACTTGTACATTGATGGAATCAACGATATCTATTATGCTGTTCAAGGTGTAACAAATTTAACTGGTAGTGCAGGAAACTTTGATGCTACACTAACAATTACGCCAACACTTGATAGAGCAGAATCTCCAGAGCATGAAACTAATTTAACAATTAGACAGCAGTATTCACAGGTGCGTTTAACAGGACACGATTTCTTAGAAATTGGTAAAGGTAATTTGTATACTTCGCAGTATCCATTGCTTACTCCAATTGAAGGTTATGACATAAGAGAGTTCCAAGAAACTGATAGTGGTGGCGGTGGTCGTGTATTCTATACAAGTACTGACCAAGATGGTAACTTTAGAGTTGGTGAACTGTTTAAAGTTGAACAGTCAACTGGTATTGTTACACTAAACGCTTCGTACTTTGAATTAGACGGACTAAGTGAACTACGTTTAGGTGGTGTTACACTTGGTGGTACAAATGCTGTAATTAGAGAATTCTCAGTAGATCCAACATTTACTGCAAACAGTAACGAAATTGTACCTACACAGAGAGCAATCGCTGGATATATTGACAGTAGAATTAGCGGTGGTGGCACAAACGTCAACGTAAACGCTGTGATTGCAGGTGAAGTACGTGTTCAAGGTAATAATATTAGTTCTGAAGCATTTAGAGCAATTAATATCAACACTCAAATGAACTTTGAAAAACCAATTGATGGCGATATGGCCGCATTAACATACTTTGTACAAGGCACAAACTTTGGTCTTGTAGATGAAGGAGATCCTATGACTCCACAGGAGATGGGAGCAGGGAAATAAACATAATGATAAATAGTATTAGTATATTGTTAGGAACCAAAAATGGCTGAATTTAAACTCGGTAGAATTAGATTTATTTGGAAAGGTGCATGGACATCTTCCAAAGAATATTATAAAGATGACGTAGTTAGATACGGTGGACGTACTTATATCGTTAATACCGGGCATACCAGTTCTAACGCATTCACAACAGATATTGCAAAATTCGACTTATTAGCAGACGGTACTGAATGGAAAGGCAATTGGGCACTTTCAACAGTATACAAACCTAACGATATTGTTAAGTATGGCGGTTATCTTTACATTGCTAACACAGGTCATACATCAGCATCAACTGAATCAGACGGATTAGAATTAGATCAATCCAAATGGGATTTATTTGCAGAAGGATTTGATTGGAAAGGTTCTTGGGGCGTTGAAACACGTTACAAAGTAAATGATATAGTACGTTACGGTGGAGTAATGTACCTATGTACTGAATCACACACTTCTGCGGCAGACGCGGTAGACGGATTAGAATTAGATCAATCCAAATGGGATATTTTTGCTAATGGCTTAACATGGCGAAATGTTTGGACTGCAACAACAAGATATAAAGTTGGCGATGTTGCTCGTTATGGCGGACAGGTTTATGTTTGTAACACAGGCCACACAGCGGCGGCAACCGATGCATTAGGATTAGAAGCAGATCAAGCAAAATGGGATTACGTACACAAAGGTATTGAATACAAAACAGACTGGACTACTTCAACACGTTATAAAATTAATGACGTTGTTAAGTATGGTTCAGACATTTGGATTTGTACAACATATCATATTTCAGGTGCAACACTTGCGGCTGACGAAGCAAAATGGGCAATCTTTGTACCAGGATTAGAATTTGAAGATAGTTGGCAGAATAATCTAAACTATCAACCAGGTGATGTTGTAACTTATGGTGGTTACTCATACATTGCTGTTACAAACAACTATGGACAAACTCCATTTAATAACATTACCCATTGGGAATTATTCACAACAGGATTTACTTTCCGCGGCGACTATAATAACACCTACGCATATAAGATTGGTGATGTAGTACGTTTAGGCGGTTGGACTTATATTGCACTTGCAGATGGTACAGGTAACAGACCACCAGACAACGTATACTGGGATAAACTAAATGAAGGTTTATACTGGAAAAGCACTTGGGTAGATAACGTTTATTATGACAAAGGTGATGTTGTTAGAGGTATTAACAATGTTAACTCTTATGTTTGTATCGCGGCACACACATCGGAAGAAGTTGGCGCAGGACAGAATAGACCAGATCAAGATACAGCAGGAAACTTTTGGAATTTATTATCAGGCGGTGCTGAAGTTGGTAACTTAACAACACGTGGTGACATTGTTTACTACGGCGGTTCAGGACCTACAAGATTACCAGTTGGTGCACCAGGACAAGTATTAAAAGTTAATGGCGCTGGTACTGATCCAGAATGGGCATACTTTGGTCAAATTGATGCAGTTTATTATACTGCACTTGACGGTGTTGACTCAGCAGTTCCGGCGGCTGGTGTTACACTTGACAAACCTTTTAGAACTGTAAACTTTGGTTTACGTCAAATCGAAGAAGGTGCAAGAAAACCTTATGCTACACAATTATTAAAAAGAAACAAAGCATTTATCCAAGACGAAGTTTTAAGTTGGGTTGACACACAGATTGTAAATTCAAGTGCTCCTTTCACAGGTTCATTTACCTACACTGCGTCAAACTGGAGAAGAGATTTAGGTACATTTGTTGATGCACTTATTTGGGACTTATCACATGGTGGTAACAAGAAAACAAGAGCAGAAACTTTTGCATACTTTAATGCAACAGCAGATCAGTATTATGTAAGTAACGATGGTATTACTGCTGAATTTGCGGCGGCACTAACTTTTGTTACTACATTGATTGACGATGTTATTACACAAGATACACCTGCAAGTGATTATCAGACTTTAAGAAGTGTTGCAAATCCAACACTACAAGTTAAAGACGCAACGATTGTTGAAGAACCAGATGCACAAGCAATCTTAAACAACTTAAGAGCGATTGCATCAGCGGCATTAACAGCAGGAAACACTACTGCTGTTCCAGCAGAGATTGTTGCTAACGATACACTATTTGTTAAAACAGGTACATTTACAGAAGTACTTCCAATGGTAATTCCAGAAAGTTGTGCTGTTGTTGGAGACGAACTACGTTCAACAAAAATTACTCCAGCAGGTTCACTTGTTGATTCAAGTGATACACAATATTCAATTGCTGGTATTACACATATGGCAAGTATTGTTGATGACATTATTACAAACTCAGCAGTATCAGCACAAGCAGGTAATACAGAAACACAAAACGTAGCATTACCGGCAGGTTTAGCAGGCGCTGGAACTGATGCGGCGGCTATTGCTACTGGTATTAAAAATAAAATTGATTTTGTTTTAAATGCTGTAGGTTCTGATGTTGCAAAGACAGGTAGTAATACTCCAAACAAAACAGCAGGATATACAGATGCTGTATTAAGACTTGAAGAAAACAAAAACTTTATTGCAGAAGATGTAAACAGATATATTATTGCAACTTATCCTGGATACACAGATTATATTTCAGGACCTAACGCGGCGGCATTACAAGCAAGTTGTAAACGTGATGTAAAACGTTATGTTGAAGCAATTCAAAATGACTTAATTTACACTGGTAACTACAAATCACAAAGAGCCGCAGAACAGTACATTAGAAGTGTTAGCGGATCAACTGCTAACGATATGTTCTATGTAAGAAATGGAACAGGTTTAAGAAACTGTACAGTACAAGGATTAACAGGAGTATTAGGCTCTGTTAATGTTTACGGAACAAAACGTCCAAGTGCTGGTGCATATGTATCCTTAGATCCAGGTTGGGGAACTGCACACGAAGATGTGTGGGTCAAAAACAAATCATGTTATGTACAGAACGTAACAACATTTGGTACAGGATGTGTAGGATTAAAAATTGATGGCGATTTACACGCAGGCGGTAACGACTCGATTGTTGCCAACGACTTTACACAAGTACTAAGTGATGGTATTGGTGTATGGTGTACTAACTTAGGTAGAACAGAACTTGTTTCTGTGTTCTCATACTACGGTCACATTGGTTACCTTGCAGAGAACGGTGGTAAAATTCGTGCTACAAACGGTAACTCATCATACGGTACATTTGGTTGTGTATCAGAAGGTGTTGATGCAACTGAAGTTCCAATTATTGCATACGCAGATAACAAAGATAAACAAGCACAAGTTGCCAAAATTATTACTGATGGTGATAGAATTCTTACACTTGAATATCTAAACGCTGGTAGAGATTACGATTTAAATGGCGGTAATGCAGTCATTAGTATTGTAGGCGATGGATTTGGTCTTGGAACTGTAACACCAGTAACAAGAACAGCAGGTGTTATGGAAGTAAGACTTCTTAATACCAACGATGAATTTGGCGGCAAAGATTATAAAACAGCAGGTAACGCGGCTCAGATTGGTAATGCAACAAGCCTTACAATTTCAAACACTGACACTGCAAGTTCAGGACAGTACATTGGAATGGCAATTTGGGTTGAAGCAGGATTAGGAGCAGGACAGTACGGTTACATTGATACTTTCAATGCAGGTACTAAACAAGCAACTATAAGAAAATATTCAGATGGTACACCAGGTTGGGATCACGTATTAGGTGAGCCAATCTTAAGTTTACTTGACAGTACAACAACTTATGTTATTGAACCAAGACTTGAGTTTTCAACTCCAGTAGGCGACGGTTCAAGTACATCAATTAAAGCATTAGCAAGATGTAGAGTACAAGACGGTTTAATTAATCAGGTTAGAATTATTGAACCAGGACAAGGTTATGACAATACTGTTACATTAACAATTACAGATCCAAACAATACACTTGATGCACCGGTTCAAATTAGACTTGGTGACGGTGTTCTTGCACAGCCAACATTTGCTGGAGCAACAAACGCTGGTAGAGGTAATGGTTATGAAACGGCTACTGCTACTATTACAGCAACAAAAATTGAAGAAACAATTACAGGGATTTCACAAACAAATCCTGCAAGAGTTACAATAGGTGCTGGACACAGCATCACAGTTGACGGAACAAAAGTTAATATTGCAGAAGCATTAGGACTTGGAGCAAGATTCTTTGATCCAACTACATTCTTTGTAAAAGTTATTGACGCAAATAATGTTGATCTTTATGAAGATCCTAATTTAACTGTTGCAATTGATACGTCTGCATTAGCGGCTTATACTACAGGTGGTAAATTACTACATGGCGGTGGATACATGGACAACTTACAATCAGGTAAGTTTGTACAAGTTTCAGGCTTACGTTCAAGACCAAGAGCAGGTTCAAACGTTGAGTTTACAAATCAACCAAATGTATTCTACAAACTTGTTGCAATTACAAATTTATTAGGCGGTACAGACGGACCGTTCACTGCACAGTTACAAATTTCACCAGAGATTCCAGTAGACGATGCTCCATTGCAATATGAAAGTGCTGAAGTGAGAATTAGATACTCACAAGTACGTCTAACAGGACATGACTTCCTGGACATTGGTACTGGTAACTTTACACAAACAAATTATCCAAACCTTCCATTACAAGATCCGGTTCCAGCAAATGAAGCCGTTGAAGGTGGTGGCGGTAGAGTGTTCTACACTTCAACAGACCAAGACGGTAACTTTAGAGTTGGCGGATTGTTCAACGTTGAACAATCAACTGGTGTTGCAACATTGAATGCAGATGCATTTAATATTTCAGGACTACAAGAACTGTCATTGGGTAATATCGCACTTGGTAACACAGGCGCAACAATTAACGAGTTTAGCACCGATGGTACATTCTCCGCAAACAGCGATAGTATTGTACCAACTCAAAGAGCAATTAGAACATATATTACTTCACAGATTGGTGGTGGTGCATCTACTCTTAACGTTAACCAAATTATTGCTGGTTTAGTACAAATTTCCGGACAGGAAATTACTACTACAACAGTAGTACCGATTAATGTTAAGGCCCAATTTAATTTCCAAGGTGGAATTAATGGGGCACCTGTGGCGCTAAATATGTTTTTGATGGGATAAAAAGGAGATAAATTATGGCATCAGGCAGATTAGGAGCGGCAGATTTAGTAGCCGCAACTGACACCACCGTTTATACTGTGCCAACTGACAACTATGCAGTTGTTACACTATCGGTGTGTAATAGAGGAAATCAAGCAATTGGCTTACAAGTAGCCGTTGCATCAGCGGCAACTCCGACGGCGGCTGAGTATATTGAGTGGGAAACAGAAGTGTTAGCACACGGTGTACTTGAGAGATCGGGTATAGTAATGGACGCGGGAAAGAAGTTGGTCGTAAGATCAAGTTCAGGAAATGTAAGTGCAGTTGCGTTCGGTATTGAGACTGCGGCATAAATACAATAGAAGGATAAAACAATGGGAAGATACATAACTACAACTGGAACCGCTGGTACTGTATTAAGAACTGTTGGATCAAGTTATACGGCACAAGTTAACGATAGAGTATTGTGTACATCAGGTGGAATTACAATTACACTACCTCTTAACACAAGTTTGTTAGAGAATGACACAATTCAAATCGTTGACGTTACAGGTGCATTTGCTTCATCTAACGTGACAGTCAATCGTAACGGCGCAAAAATTCAGAATTTAAGCGAAAATTTAACACTGGATATTAACAACTCTGCGGTTACACTTGTTTATACAGGTGCAACTTATGGTTGGATTATTAGTGGTACATAAGATATAAAGGTAGCGAAGATATGGCAACACTTAGAAGTTTACTTAGCGACGTTGAACCAGCAAAGTCAGGCGTTCAAAGACAGTTTTGGGTGTACAATTCAAACGAAGGCATCGGCAACGGTGGAAGATGCTGTTTGTGGACTGTACCAGCAAATACTGTTAATGCAACATTTGAACTATGGGGCGGCGGAGGTGGTGGCCATGGAGGCTGTTGCTGTCAGTTCCCAAATAGACCGGCGGCTGGCGGATCTTACGCTATTAGAACAATTCAATCAACGGCGGGATGTCAATACACAGTCTGTGCAGGCGGTTCAACAATATGTTGCTGTTTCGGATGTATTGGCGGTAACGGCTATCCAAGTTTTGTAACTGGTTCAAGTATTCCAACTACTTGTGCACCAGGAGGATGTGCTGGTAAGGCTTGTTGTTTTACAGATGCGTACACTTGTCACCCAAGTTTTGTGTGGCAATGCGGTACAGGCGACTGGGGACTTCCACAAGTAACTGGAAGTTCAAAAAGAAGTCAATATTGTCATAACCAAATGTGGAATTTCGTTGGTGGAACTCCATTATATGGTCATGCAAGAAGATCGAGAGACTGGTGTGCGGGTAACTTCACGAACACTGGATCGTGCTTTAGTTGTTTAGCAGAATTCCCCGGAGGGGGTGGCGGCGGCGGAGCGGCCTGCGGAGAACCATGTTGCTGGGGCGGCTGGGGACAAGCAGGTGCGGTAAAAGTAAGTTATAGTTAATAGGAATGGAGATAAAATATGCCAAGTAACACAATAATTACAAAGACATTCACATATGATCTTCCAGATGACTATCTTGCCCAAACAAACACAGAAGGCAAAACTGCAACTGCTGATTACAACGGGCCAGATAAGATTTGGATTTTTATAGACCGTGATTCAGGACGTAGTGATACGTCTCGTCTTGTATTAACAGACGAAGAAGATGGTGCAGATTTTCCTGTACCAGAAGATCAATATAAAGTAGAAATTGACTGCGACATAGATCCTGTACTTTGCTCATTATTTGATGCAAAAATAGAATGGGATACTGTACAAGGACAAACTAACATTGTTGTAAATTTACCAGATGGTACTACATACGAAAGACCAGATCCAACTGATGTTGATCACACATACGAATTAGATATGTGTGCATACAACATGGATGGAACTTTAACTGACGGTGTGTATACAGGCGGTACATGGACAATGAAATGGAAGCAACCTTGGACATCATGGGAGCAATTGATTATCGTAAGAAATAACGCATTAGCAGGATCGGACAGTAAAATTGCTGACGATATGCCTGCGGCAACTAAGCAGAAATGGTTAGATTACAGACAAGCATTAAGAGATTTACCAGCAACGTTTGGTCATGGTACAGCAGAAGAGTTTCCAGCATATATGGTTAACTTTCCTGTAGAACCAGGAGCAGATATTGCACCTATTGATGCAGACGATAATCCACCAAGTTAAAAGGAGCAATAGGATATGTCAAGTTTAAGAACCTTATTACAGTATGGAACAACATCATCAGGCTCCACACCGCTAAGAAGTTTGCGAGTTTATAATACAAATATTACTACGCAAGATAATGGCGGAAGATGTTGCCAGTGGACTGTACCAGCAGGGGCTTCTTGGGCGGCGTTTGAAGTATGGGGCGGAGGTGGCCCTGGCGCAGGTGTTTGCTGTTGCCAACAAGGATGGTCCGGTGGATCAGGTTCTTACGGTAGACGTATTATTGAAGTAGATGCAGGTCAGCAATTTACAATTTGTGCGGCAGGCTCTACTTGTTGTCATTCAAGATGTTACTCTTGTCGAGGATTTCCAAGTTATGTATGCGGACCGGGCGGATTTTGTATGTGTTCATCAGGTGGTTCAGAAGCGTCTTCAAAATGTTTTTGGAGTCAAAACTGTTCATACAGTGGATGTCAAATGTTTAACTGTGGATGTGTTAACGGTGCTACATTAGCAATTTGTGGTACAACTGGAGGCGGACACGGGTCTGCTCACTGTGCATCAGATATGCACCAGTTTATGCCAAGTGCACCATTTACATCACACACAAGAATGTCACGTTCAGGTTGTTATAAAACAGATGGTCAAGGTCAAGGAGATCATGGCGTGTTTCCAGGAGGCGGTGGCGCTTCAGGTGTAACGCATAATGAAACTTGTTATTGTGGCGCAAAAGGCATGGGTGGACTGGTAACAGTTTACTACACGTCTACATAAGGAGTATAAATAGTAGTATGTCAAGTTTAAGAGATTATTTATTCGGATACGACGATCCTAAAGCAATTCCTCAAGAGTTTGCTGTATATAACACAAACACTACAACTCCAAATAATGGTGGTAGATGTTGTTTGTGGACAGTTCCAGCAGGAACTGCTTATGCGATTTTCGAAATTTGGGGCGGTGGCGCCGCTGGTGACGGCGGATGTTGTTGTCAAATGGGATATCCATCATCAGGTGGAACATACGGTCAAAAAGCATTAGATGTCGATGCAGGTCAACAAATTATGATCTGTGCGGCAGGTTCAACTTGCTGTAGACAAAAAGGAAACTGTCAACAAGGTTGTGACTCATACGTATGTAGATCAGGTAACTGGTGTGCAAGAGCGTGTGGCGGTAGAGTTTTACGTACAGAATGTTTTATGTACAGAACTTGTTATTCATGTTGTAGAATGAGATACTGTGTTCACGGACACAGCGGTATGGACTTTGGAGTTGGTGTAACACAAGCAACATCACAGTTAAGCCAATACTGTCACGATAGAGGTAACATGATGACAACAGGTTCGTATGGTAATCCAGGATTCAGAAACGGTCCAAACGGCTGTTGCGAATGGGGCGGATCACAAGGCTTTGGGTTATTCCCAGGCGGTGGTGGAATGTCAGCACAAGCATACGGCGAAGTTTGTTGTTGTGGATCACCAGGAGCAGGGGGATTAGTATACGTAGTATATTACTAAGAGGAAAACAATGGCACATATTAGAAAAACATTTACATACCCTAAACCAGATGAATATTTAGGCCAATTCGATAACCTACAACTGATTGGAACTCATACTTATGAAGGTCCAGACGCAATGTGGATTTTTATCGATAAGGCAACAAACAAAATTGCTCCTACAGCATATATGCTGGAAGAAGAAGGTCGAGATTTTGATCCTCCAATCAACTTAAGAAAAGTGTTTATTGATTGCGAAGAGCATCCAATTATTTGTTCGTTAATGGAATGTGATTGTGATGACGAAGAACACGAACTTGTTGAAGAAACATTGCCAAACGGTGTAACATATTGGACATATCAAGATCCACCACCAGATCATACTTACGAAAAATTTGATATTGAATGTAATTCAAATAATGAATTTATTAAAGTTACAAGTACAGATAAAGGTGGTAACCCGCACTATCCGTGGAAACAACCACATATTAAGTGGGCTCATTTACGTAGACACAGAACTTCATTACTACAATGGAGTGATGACAAAACAACTTCAGATATGCCTGCATCACTTAGAGACTCGTGGGCAACATACAGACAAACACTAAGAGATATTCCTGTATTATTTGGTGATAGTTTTGCAGTAGATATTACTACTGGTGGCACTGGTTACAGTGTTGGTGATACAATTAAATTTGCAAAAGCAGATTTAGGTGATTATATTATTGCTGACGAACTTGTAGCAACAGTTAAAACAGTAGATGGTGGTGCTATTACAGCATTAACACTTAGCGGTAACCAAGCAATTAATGACGGTGCTGATATTGTTGCAGGTAGAGAAGCAAAAGAATTTGCAAATGCTACTTTTACAACAGAAAGTGCAGGTACAGGTGCTACGTTTAAAGTACACAAATGCCAACGTTATGCGGCTTGGAAGGTAGACTTACCACGTTCACCTTGTGGAACTGCTTAATCCAAATCTAAAATAATTTAACACCTGCTTACTTAAATAATTGCATGAGCAATAAAGTTAGGTTTGCGGGTGTTCAAATGCCCGTTACACAAAATCTCGAAAAAAATACACAGTCAATTTTGACGGCTATTGATTGGGCGTCTGAAAATAAATGTGACTGGTTACTAACTCCTGAAGGTTCTCTGTCAGGATATTTTCCAAGTTTTGATTTAGTACTACCTAACGGTATGAACGATCTTGCAAAAGCAACATACAAGATTGTATCATATGCAAATAAAAAAGGTATGGGAATAGCATTAGGCACACTTTGGTTAGATATAGAACATAGAGGCAGTATAAGAAGAAATCAAATTAGATACTACGATAAACAAGGCGAATTATTAGGTGCAACAAACAAACAGTATATTGTAGGTGGTGAAGATAGTCCATCACATAGTTGGGATCAAGTATTAGCAGATCCTCCCGGCACAACCAAAACACATTATCTTGACGGTGTAAGAACCACAGGAATGATTTGTAATGATTTTTGGGGGAATGGTTTTAGATTTAACTCACCAAGTTTACCATTGATGGCAAGTATTCATTCAGTGAGTGTTATACTACATAGCACAAATGGTGATAGAGGTAATGATGCTGACCAACTTTGGATGGATTGGCATGATGTACATTTACGTATGATGAGTCATACATATGGAATTCCTATTATTACTGTTGATAGTTGTTGTGACAAATTTGGAGAAAACGAACACCTTCCTACAAGTTCTCCGAGCGGTGTTTTACTCAATGGAAAATGGCATATACAAGTTCCAAGAACAGGCCAACAACATTTCTATTGGGATTATTTCAAGAGTGAGAACGATCATATTGATACACAATAAGTAATTGCAATAAAGGAATTAATTAGAATGTCAAAAAGAAACACAGCCTTTTTTATTAATGGTGGCGCAGGAAGAGTTATAGCAAGTATTCCTGCACTTGAAAAATTTCACGAAGAAAACCCGGATAATGACTTTATCTTAGTGTGCGAAGGTGGCACTGACTTTTATAAAGGACATCCTGTACTACACAAAAAAGCATATGATGTATGGCATAAAAACTTGTTTGAAGACAAGTTAAAAGATATGAATCTTATTACACCTGAGCCATATCGTGTTTATGAATATTATAATCAGTTAGCGAATTTATCACAATGTTATGATATTGAAATTAACAACAAAGGTGTAAGAGATTTACCTCGTCCTACCTTAAAACTAAGTCAACAAGAATTAATGACTGGACAAAAGTTAATTCAAGAAGTAAAAGAAAAAACTAAAAAAGATAAAATTGTTGTGTTCCAAGCATTTGGCCGAGGCACAGTTCATGAAAATGGAATGATTGCAGATCCAAGTGGAAGAAGTTTTGAAGCAGAAAACGTTGTTAATGTTGTCAAGAAACTTAGTGAAGACTATGGTGTAATTTTTATGAGTGAAATTGCTATCGAGTTTCAAAAACATGGTGTTAAAAATCCTATTGCTATTCCACAAAACATTGAATTACGTTTCTGGGCAGGCATTATTCATGCCGCAGATCACTTCTTAGGTTGTGATAGTGTAGGACAACATATTGTTCATGCACTTGATAAAACTGCAACAGTTGTAATTGGATCAACATTTAAAGAAAATATTTCTTATCCAGATAATCCTAAGTTTGATATTCTCGACATGGGCGAAGGCGCAAGAGTATATTCACCAATTAGAATCACTATTGATGAATTCTCAGATAGAACCAACGAAGGTATTATGTACATGAATGATACCGTAGAAGATATTGTTGTTAAATCTGTACATAGTATGATTAAAGAAGGAAAACGTGTCGAAATTCCAGATGTCGCAGAACTTGAAGCAAAAGAAAAAGCAACTAAAGAAGAATAGACTTTTTACGTTTGGTTGCAGTTTTACAATGTATGCGTGGCCAACGTATGCAGATATTCTTGGACATCATTTTGAAACATACGAGAACTGGGCCTTTCCTGGATTAGGCAACAGAGCCATTGCTGAACGTGTTGCAGAATGTCATGCTAAAAATAAATTCACAAAAGACGATGTTGTAATTGTACAATGGAGTACACATATTAGGAATGATTATCACACCTTTGTTCCTATGCAATTTGATCCTAAGAGTTTTTTACACATATGGTTTAGACAAAATAATCAAATAGGTTGGAAAACACAAGGCAGTATTTTTAATTCTAATAATAGACAGTTTGTTTATAATGATAAATGGGTTAATACATTCTGGGACGAGCATAGTTATTTAATGTACAGTCTAAATGATATGTGTTTAGCACAAGGATTGTTAGATAGTACACAGTGTACATGGTATATGACAAGTATTGGTGATTTTAAAAAGATGTGTACTGATATTCCAAATGCCCATGATGAAAATATATCAGATCAAGATAATATTTACGATAGCAAACCCGAATTAGAAATTTATAAAAGTGTATTAGAACATTCAAATTGGTTAGAACCTATTGGCACACACAGTTGGAAACATCAAGATGATAGTTATGAATTTGACGGTGCTAATGGCAAGTGGTTAGAAGTACACCCAAGTCATAAACAACATTTAGATTATGCAGAAAAAATTGTAAATCTAAATATTGATTTTGAAGATTATAAAACAAATATTAGTAATACTATTGAAAAAATAAAGTTAAATGAATCTAATTTCTTAACTTTTCAAGAAGAAGTTAGTAAAGCAGTACAACATAACCCTGTTTATAGAGGATTTTAATGAAGAGATTATTTGCATTTGGTTGTAGTTTTACAATGTATGCGTGGCCAACATATGCAGACTTTCTCGGTATGGAGTTTGATCATTACGAGAATTGGGGATTTCCAGGATTAGGTAACAGAGCAATAGCACAAAGAATAGCAGAGTGTCATGCAAAGAATAAATTTACAAAAGACGATACTGTTATTGTACAATGGACAACACATATTAGGCACGATTGGCATACATTCAAAGAAGTTAATTTGACTCAAAGAGGAGATCCTGTAAGGAATACAGATAACACTGGTTGGAAAACAAAAGGAAGTATTTTCAACTACATGAATAGAGAAATTTGCTTCGATGATAATTGGTTGAATAACTTTTGGAATGAAGAAAGTTATTATATGTACGGACAAAATAATATAATTCTTGCTAAAGGATTGTTAGATAGCACAGGTTGTACATATAAAATGTTATCTATTAGTGACATGAATAAATTAGGAACAGATATGCCAGATGCTCCGGGGCTTGGCGAAAAAACACAAGAAAAAATAAATGTGTTAGATATTAATCCTATGTTTGCTGTTTATAAAAGAGAAGATTTTTTAGAACCATTAGGATTATATGCTTGGAATAGAAAAGATCAATTGTATACGTTTTACGATCCTAACACTAAAAAAGATTGGATAGAATTACACCCAAGTCATTGGCATCATTTTGATTATTACAGCGAAATAGTTCGTCCAAGTTTGGGTCTTGAAAACAAAATTCCGGATAAAATACAATATACAATGAATAAACTCAACAACTTAAAAGAAACAAACAAAGACTTAATTGCGTTTGAAGAAGGTATTTTAAAAGAAATTGTTGATTACAGTCATATAGGTTATATAGGATATTAATATGAAAAAACCAGATCTTTGGATCGCCGCTATTGCAAGAGGACACAACGCAGGAGTTTGTCTATTAAAGAATGGCGAAGTAATATTTTCAATTGAAGAAGAACGATTAAGTCGACACAAATACGATGGCGGTCCTTTTGCTTCTATGGTTAAAATTTTAGAATACACAGATAAATTAGATTATCTTGTTGTAGCACATACGCAAAGTTTACAAGACACAGCCGGCAAAGTAGACTTTACAGGAGATGATGTTTATACAGGACTTGCAAGAAAATTAGGACTTATTAGTAGAGATCCTAAACTATTACCTCAACATCCTCAAGTAATTGATTTAAGTTATTTCCATCATAAACTACACGCGGCATTGGCTTTTTATAATTCAGGGTTTGATGACGCAGTTGCAGTTATTGTTGATGGTGCAGGAACTTTCTTTAGTGCTAACTTACAAGGTGAAAATGGTCCGTCAACAACATTATGGGAAACTGAAACAATTTATGATTGTGAATATCCTATTAATTTTAAAACTTTGTACAAACATTTAGGCACTATTGGTCCTTTAACAGGTGCAGAGTTTCATAATTTCGACGGAGGATTTTTTGCAGAAGAAGGCGCAGTACCAGAGGTAGTATTAACAGAAACTGCTGGTATTGTTAAAACATATGAAGCAGTAACAGACTACTGCGGATTTAGTTTTATTGAAGCAGGAAAAACTATGGGGTTATTTCCTTATGGTAAAGAGAATAAAGAAAATGTTCCACAACTCTTTACAACTGATCAAACAAATCCTTTATCAAATAGAAATGCAATTATTCCTAACTATCCAAATGGTGCATTTGTAAATAGAAATTATTTTGAATACCTAAGAGATAAAAAAGATCAAGATGAAGATGTAACTAAACTTAACAATCGCAGAGATATGGCGTATGCTGTGCAAACTCAAACACAAAAACAAGTTGCTAATCTAATTAGAAAAGCAGTTAAGATGAGTGGTAAAAAGAATGTTGTATTAAGTGGCGGTTATGGTTTAAACTGTGTAGCAAATTATTATTATCTTAAAGAATTACAAGACGAAGGAATTAACTTATATGTTGAACCTGTAAGTAATGATGCAGGTACAGCAATGGGTGCGGCTATGTTACAACATAGAGCAATTACTAAAGATAACACAGTACACCCACAAAAAGAAACTTTATATAATGGGCCGCAGTACAACTACTCAGCAGAAGAAATTCAGAAAGTAGCAGATCGTTATGAAGCACAAGTTTCAGAAGTAACACATGAAGATGTAGTAGAATTAATTACAAATAAAAATATTGTTGCTATATTTCAAGGTAAATCAGAAAACGGCCCTCGTGCATTAGGTAACAGAAGTTTCTTATACGACCCAAGAGACCCTAATGGCAAAGATCACGTAAACAAAGTAAAACGTAGAGAATATTTCCGTCCATTTGCTGGTACAATTCTTGAAGAAGATGTACATGAATGGTTTGACTTACGTGGTATGAAATCATCACCTACAATGATGTATGCTGTAAACTGTCAGCCGGGTATTGAAGAAAAAATTCCTGCTATTATTCATGTAGATGGTACTTGCCGTATTCAAACTGTTAATGAAGAACAGAACAAAAACTACTATAATCTTATCAAGATATTCAAAGAAAAAACAGGTTGTCCTATAGTGTTCAACACGTCATTTAACTTAGGCGGCGATCCGCTTGTAGAGACCTTAGACAATGCTGTATATACCCTGGCTAAAAGCGATATAGAGTACCTATATTTGCCTGAATACGCTACCTTAATTACAGTTAAAAATTAAATCTTCTTAAGCGATAAATATACTAAAGAGGACTAAAATGTTTGATATTGGTAAATTTTTCGGTAAAGGCTTAAAGAACACAGTACTAATGAAAAACGGTACTAATTTAAGTTATCACGGACCATGGAAGAAAATTACAGAAGACACTGTATTAGATCGCTGGCTTGTAGGTGACTTTTGTGCGGCTGAATACACTGTTGTAGTTGATCTTTCAACATTCCAGAAAGAAATTATTAAGTGTTTAGTAGTTGCAGGACCAAGTACAGCAGAACTTGTCATATATGGCAGATCTAATCTTGGTAATAATTTAATTGATTTAACTGCTACAGTTAATGACAGTTATGTAAACATTATTGCAAACGCAAAACCATTAGATGACTCTGCACCAGGCAGAGGTGCTAAGGTTGTGTTTAGTGCAAATTACTACCAAACACAAAACGTTTTAGTGCCTGCATAAGGTATGATAAATATGATTACTTGGAGTAAACAATGGCTGTAACTTATAATCCCTTTGAATCAGACTATGGCTTTAAAAGTCCTGGATTCACTGTCGACACAGAAGGTAACGTAACACTAAAAAGTATTACATATCTTCAAGAAGAAGAAGTTATTGTAACAGACAGATTTTATTTTAATCAAGTAGGAACTGGTCAGGGTTCTTATTTTACTCAGGATGGTGTTTTTAGTCCTGGATCAGTTTTATTAGCACCAAATCCCCCATTAGCACTCACAAGAGGGACCAAGTATAGTTTCAATTTAAATAATTTTCCATTTTTAACATGGAATATTTTCCAAGTAGATCCAACTGGAAACTCAGCAGTTACAATTAACAGCGTACCTGTAATATATTATAATGAAGGTGTTTCTTATAAAACATCTGATGCATCAGATGAAACACTTGAAGGATTAACTGCACAAAATAAAACAACCGGAGTATTTTTCTTTGAAGTTCCTCCATTGGCACCAACAACACTTTATTACGCTACTGGTGACGGATCAACTTATGGAACTATTACAACTGCTGACCCAACAATTACAGGTATTGGTAGTTTTAGCAGTTTAAATGTTATTGGCGATGTAACATTTACAGGACAAGATGCAGAAGTTACTATTGCTCCTCAAGGTGCATATGGTACTGTAACTATCAATCCTGTAGGGCAAGGTACATTAAGTAATATGTACGTAAATGCACTAACTTTAAGTGCATCTGAAACTGTTAATTTAAGTCCGGTTAACAAAAATGTTACAATTAGTCCAAGCGGAACAGGACAACTTACGTTAAATACTGGTGTTGCAGGAACAATCAACAATATGTCAATTGGACAAACTGTTCCAAAGGACGGATCATTCTTAGCGTTAAATGCTGAAAATGGGTTAAATAATACAGTAATAGGAAATGTGGCTCCACAAAGTGCTACGTTTACACAAGCAACAGGACAGAACGCACCAGTGACAAGTCAACATTTAACAAACAAACAGTATGTGGATAACACTGCAACTGCATTAGCGATTGCATTAGGAGTATAGAAGTAAATGGCAAAACGTAAAATTAATGACTATATTTTCCATAATGGTATTCCATATAGTGAAAATCTTAGACCAAATGCATATTGGTTGATCCAGAACAACGTAGAATTTATTGTTGACGAAGTAAGAGCACATATTAATGTTAATATTGCAAAGGCAGGTCAACATACACCAACTGATGCAACATACACACCTACTACAGGTGAAATGACTTTAACTATTACTGGCCATCCTTATAAGCCAGGAGACTTAATCAAGATTGCCGAAGGCGGAATTACTTTCCGTTGTGCTTTAGATAACTATCAAACTGATCACCCTTACCCAAGAGCAAGTGGTGTTCCAAATGCTGAAGGACATGATCCTGTTTACAATGAACCTATTATAATTACAGCAACAACAGCAAATACTATTACAGTTAATGTTGGAATTTCATCAGATATTACAACACATACTTTTTATTCAGCATTACCTAATGCTGTAGAAAGTGTATTCTTTGGTTATACTAACGACAGTGATGAAAAATGTGAACGTGATATGCGTTACAACCTACAAGGTTATGATCCTAAAAACCCTATCCAAGATCAACCAGGTGGACTTTTATACGATTTAAGATACAACGGTAACGAACAAGCACGTTATCTTGCTTCATCATACTGGGACAAAGCAATTCCGCAAATTGATGGTGATAGAATGCCTGAAAAAGCGGCAAAAATGTTTTGTTCTTGGTTAATTAAAAATTATATTTTTACAAATACAGCATGGACAACTAATCAAAGTCCTGTTGTAACTACACAAAATCGTAATTTAGAATATATTGCAGAAGCAGATGCCGGCGTTCAAGTTGATAAAGTTTTAGTAGATACTATTGGTACTGTTATTTTAGAAGGCACAGAGAAAATGCCTGATTTCCATCGTGCAGAAATCAGTAGAGCAATTTTTCCAACTAAGGTAACACAAGATAATTTACTTCTTATTACAAATACCACAAACAACACTGTGTTGTTTAACTTTGGAGACCCAACTAAGGGTGCTGATGTAAAATACTCATTTGAATCTATAGAATTTACACCAACATACTTTTACTTCCAAAAGTTTCTTGAAACAACTGATACAATTACACAGGTATTATTTGATACAGATACAACTAATGAAGAATACCTAACAGCCTGTAGAGCATTAATTACAAATAATAAAGAATTTATCAAAGACGAAGTACGTGCTTGGATTGCTGATCAAGTTGCAAACGCATCAGCAGGAAGTATCTGGGAAAATTATACGTACAATGCGTCTAAGTGTGAAAGAGATACAGCATTTAATATTGATGCTATTGTTGCTGATATGCGATACGGTGGTAATGCCAACGTAAGAACTACAGCCGCAAAATATTGGAAAGGTCCAACTCCTCAAATTGATGGTACACGTGAGCAAGAAATTGCCGCGAAAAACTTTATGAGAGATTTAGTTAACAACTACATCTTAACAAAAGCAGTATATCCAACCAAGCAAGGTGTATCACCAGAAACTACACAGTACTTCTTAGGTACAAATTGTGAATTAGGTGCCGCAGATAGAGTTACACAACTTGTTGCTATTATTACAGAAGTTATTCAAAAAGGATTAGCATTCCTTCCAGTAGAAGACAAACCAAGTATCTTTGCTGAAACAGACACATTACAAATATTCATTGATCAAGGCGAATTAAGAACAAGACCATACGATTTTGGTACTGACGCTATTGAAAGACATAGAGTTGCAAACGCTCTATCAATGCTTGACGCTGACTTTGAGTACGGATTACAGCCTACTAAGTGGCAGGCGATTGGTACAATGCGTGGCTATCCTTCAACATACGAAGTACCAGGAACAGATACAGCAGTACAGTCTGTAGTAACAGACGCTTCTACAGGAAGCGGCGGAATTGGTCAATCATTAATTACTGTTACAACTGTCGGTCCACACGGTGTTGAAGCGGGACAGCCTATTACTATTAGAGGGTTAGATGGTGCAGTAAAAGGCAACGGTCGTGCTGAAGGTACATTTATTGTAAACACAACACCAACTAACAGTCAATTTACTTACTATGCAAAAGCAAAAGTTGGATTATCCGCAGGAACGTCACTTGTAACGTTCTATACAATTTTGAGACAAGCGGCATTTTATACAGGCGCGGCAATTCAAGGTGATACATCAACCTTTTCTGTTACATCACAAGGATCAGCAGGTTCATTTACACTTGCACTTGCTTCAGATACAGCAGAAGATAGACTTGCTGTTCAAGGAACTCAACCACCAATTGGTGCTCCGTTAGTTTCAGTTGCAGGAGGAATTCCATTAGGTTCCCAGGTTACTGGTACAGTTGGTACAGGCGCAATTATTGCTACTCCGGTCCTAACAGCAGATGTTGCTCAAGGTTCATTTATATTACCTGTGCAGGATTCTTCAGCAGTTGAAATTGGTTCGGCTGTAGATAGAGGTGACGGCACAGCGGCTTTTGTAACAAATGTTACAGGCAATGACTTAACAATTAGTTCAGCAACAACAAGAACACTTATTGGTAACACAGTTCTGTATCAAGGTATAACAGGTACTAATGATCAACCAATTGGTAATGGTGCTACTTTTGATATAACAAGAACAAACGGTATATATGCTATTGTATTAAACGGGCCAGGTCAAGATTATCAAGAAGGTGATAGAATTGTTATTGGTGGCGGACAAGTAGGCGGTACTGATATTACTAACGATATTGTAATAACTGTCGAAACTGTAGATACAGGAGGAGAAATACTTACATTTACTTTTGCAGGAACAGGATTTGACGGTAATGGTTCGTTTTTTGACGTACTTGGTGAGTTCCAAGGTGGATTAGGTTCAAACCCAGTATTTGATATTGTGTATACTAACAATGTTTATAGTGCATCTGTAACTTCACCAGATACTTCACAAGGTTACACAGTAGGTGACCAGATTGTAATTGACGGTTTCAACTTAGGAGGCCAAACAGCAACTAACGATTGTACACTAAGAGTAACATCAGTAGGTGTTGGTGGTAGTATTGTAACAGTTGATGCTTCGGGTACAGCAGTTGATGCTGATGTATCATACCCTTCTCCAAGTTATACAACAACTACTATTAGTGGTACTGATGCTGATTTTAACGTTCAAAGAATTGGCACAGCATATACTATTAATGTTACAAATGCAGGAACAGGATATCTTGCTTCAGAAACATTTACATTTAATGGTGCAGATTTAGGTGGCCTTACTGGTACTAATAATTTAACAGTAACTATTACATCTGTTGATGTTAATGGTGCAATTACAGGTACAACAGTTGCAGGTACAGCGGCAAACACTAAAGCATACCCATCAGTTAATACAGGTGTTAACTTAAATGGTAATGGATTAGAATTTCAAATAGATTTAGCAGGCGGAAATTATACAATTACTGTACAATCCGCTGGACAAAATTATGCTGAAGATCAAGAATTTTTAATTAGAGGTACAGAGGTAGGAGGTGCAAGTCCTACAAACGATATTACAATTACAGTTACAAGTGTAAATCCATCAGATGGCGGTGTTGCTAATATCTCTTTCACAGGAACAGGAGCAACAGGTAGCGGAAGTTATCCTAATTCAGGCGGTACTAATGATACTAACTCTGGTTCAAATGCAGTATTCAGTATTACAAGAAGTGGCGGAGCATATACACTTGTAGCCGCAACAGATGACGGTAGTGGTTATCAAGTAGGTGATAGAATTGTTATTCCAGGAACTTCGTTGGGAGGAGATACTCCAACTAACGATCTAACATTACGTTGTACAATTCCTTCAACAGAAGGTAATTTTGTTGGAATTCAATCAAGCGGTACAGCAGTTGCTGGTGAAACACTATCCTTGTACAGTTCATTAACAATGACTGAAGAAACAGATACAACAATACCGGCGGCAACTGTTATTACTTACAGTGCATTAGCAAGTATTAGAGTAACATTCCAAACACCACACGGACTTGTTCCAGGTGATAGTTTTGCTGTAACAATTTCTTCAGACGACGATGTTAATAATCATGCACTTGCGGCAGGACCATTTAGTGCTACAGCAGTACCTGCAACTAATCAACTTGAATATCAATGTAGATCACCAGGCTTTATTGATACAACATCGGATCAAGATATTACCGGAGCAGTATACCCACGTCCAGACTCGTTCTTTATTCACAGACCATATGATGGTGGTGTGCAGTTAGGAACAGGTGGACCACAACACGGTGCTCAAGCAATTAGACAAAGTAAAAAATATATTAGATACCAGTCAGGTAAAGGTATTATGTACACAACTGGTGCTCTATTTGCTCCAAGTTATAATATTCTTAATATTACAGCAAGTGGAACAGCGGCAGGTTCAACTATTACAATAACTACAGATGAAACAGAACACGGTTTACAGGTTGGAGCAGTTGTTAGACTAATAGGAATTGACACTGTTGGTTATAACGGTGATTATACAGTATCAGATGTTAATGATGAAAACGAATTTGAAGTTATTGCAACAGGAGCATTAGGTTCTATAACTCCAGAACTAAGTTCAGAACCACAAGTATCACTAAGAACATTCCACGGTGCAACTGTGCGTTCAGGAGCATTTGATGATCAGAACGGTATTTTCTTTGAATACGATGGTACACAATTTAGTGCTGTGCAAAGAACTGCAACTCTACAATTAGCAGGTGTTGTTGATGTTGATGTTGACTCAAACACAATCGCAGGAATTGGAACAAGATTTAGAGAACAATTAAAAGCAGGTGATAGAATTGTACTTAAAGGTATGACTCATGTTGTATCACAAGTAGTAGATAATACAACAATGTATGTTACACCTGACTTCCGTGGGGTTACTGATGTAAGATCAAGCAAAATTTGTTTAGTTAGAGATAAGAAAACAGAACAGAAAGATTTCAACAGAGATAGAGGTGACGGCACAGGACCAAGTGGATATAACATTGACATTAGTAAGATGCAGATGGTTGGAATTCAGTATTCATGGTATGGTGCTGGTTTTATTGATTGGATGCTTAGAGGTAGTGATGGTAATTTTGTGTTCATGCACAGAATGAGAAACTCAAACGTTAATACTGAAGCATTTATGAGAACAGGTAATATGCCTGTGCGTTACGAAATTACAAATGAAGGTCCAGTTGGCAAATTATCCAAAGATATTGATTCAACAACACAAAGAATCTCATTAATAGATGCATCATTTATGCCACCAGAAGGCGGCACAGTATTAATTGATGCTGAAATGGTACGTTTCACAGGTATTGCCGGAAAAGATTTAACAGGTTGTACAAGAGCAAGTCCTATGACAAACTTTGCTTCAGGTGCAACAAGAACATATACAGGTGGACCGGCCGCCGCACACACACGAAACACTGGTGTTGTGCTTATTAGTAATACAGCATCTCCGGTTATTTCACACTGGGGTTCTGCGTTTATTACAGACGGTGGGTTTGATAGTGATAGAGGATACTTGTTCTCATACAAATCAACTGGTGTTGAAATTAGTTCAACCAGAGCAACATCATTCTTATTAAGACTTGCACCAAGTGTATCAAACGCACTTGTAGGTGATCTTGGAGAACGTGAACTATTAAACAGAGCACAGTTACTACTTGAAGGTCTTGAAATTACAACAGACCAACCCGGGGCAAGTGACACTGGAGGTATTGTTATTGAAGGTATTCTAAATCCACAAAACTATCCGCTTAACCCAAGCGATGTTGGTTGGCAGGGACTATCAGGACTTGCACAAGGTGGACAGCCAAGTTTTGCACAGGTAGCACCAGGTGGTTCTACTAACTGGAACTCAGGTGCTGTACCAACTCAGGCTCTTGTTACAACTCAAGGACCAATTACTGCAAACGTTACAGCAAAAGATAGAGGATACAGAGGCAATAGTGATTATTGGGACAACGGTTTAACTGCTAACAGAAATAGATTCTTTGTACTTGATAGTTTCTATCAAGCAAACACAGCACTATTTGAAGTTGGAATTGGAGTTCAAAGTGCAACAGGAAATTATTTCCCTCCAGGTACTGTAATTACAGATATATCTTCATACGTGTGGGGAACAAGAAGCGAAGGTAACGTAAGACACATCTTTACTTCACAATCACCAACAGCAAACGTAACTGGCGATGTTGGAATAGTGTTAACTAAAACATTTAAACAAGCACCTACCAACAATATCTTTTTTGAAACTGCTGATTATGCTTCCGCAGGAGTTACACAAGGAACCACTGTAAGTGATTCAAGATTCCCTGCAGGAACACAGGTTTCTACAGTAGCACTTAGAAGTTATAACGCTACATCATATTATGATGTAACATTTAACCAAACATCAGATAATGCTACTATTAATGCAGGTACAACTGATATTGAATTTGAGTTTGTGAACCCACCGTTTGCTCAACCAGGTGAAACTATCTTCTCATTCATTGCACAACCAGGCGAAAGATCTACACTTGATCTATCATTCATTAAAGAACTGACTAATACTACACTGGGTGGTAGAGGTACATTCCCGAACGGTCCTGACGTGTTAGCGATTAACGTGTTTAAAACATCTGGTGCGACAGCGGTAGCGAATATCGTACTGCGATGGTCGGAAGCACAAGCCTAAGGTGTTGGCGGCGGATTATTTTTCTTAATTACGTCTTTTTGACTGTCACCTGGAATAATACGATAATTATCTTCAACTGAATCGGGTGTACTTACTTCACTTACCGAACTACCGTCTTCAAGTGCAATAAGTTGATGAGGTTGTAATGGTGGATTATGCCAAGTGTCTCCAGGCTTCAATTCTTTGCTGTATAACACAGCATCTTTTGTGTCAATCCACTTAACTTCGAATCGGCCACTGTTAACAAACCAAGTTTCTTCCTTTTCTTTGTGAAAATGCATGGAGAACTTATTACCGGCTTTTTCAAATACCATAATTTTACCACAGTACTTGTCATTGGTTGCCCAAATTAGTTCATAACCCCAACCTTTGTCAACTTTTCCTTCAAGTCGGCTCATTTTTTACTCCATTTTTCTTTAAACTTTTTGTAAGCACCTCTAAATTTACTTTGAAATATCATGTTACTGATAAAACTTGCACGATAATGTTCTTCGTCTTCGTCTTGTACAGTAGTTTCAAAGTCTGCAACCTTTATAGGTACATACATTGCTAACGGTGTGCCTTTTTCTATTAAAAACTCACCTTCTTTTTTAATTAGCAGTTGTTGATTGATCTGATGACTCCATTCGGTATGGGTAACACCAGGCATACACTCAAAATTTTCATTAAAATCATAAAACATTGGTAATTGCATCATTGCCCAACCTGGACTTGTACGTACACGCCACGGACAATCGGTTTTTGCAACACACAAAAATTGATTTTTTACATTCTCTGGTAAATGATTTCTAAATTGTTCACCGTAGTGTAAACTCATGGTAAAATCTTTATTACTCGAGTTCCATGCAAAGTTGTCCTTGTCAACTTTTAGATGAAAATCACACCACATAGTAACTACATAAGCATTTTTATAATAATCAACAAAACCGGGGCAGTTTTTTAAGGTACCCTTGTCAGCATAATTCTCTTCTTGCAAAAATCTTGGCATATTTTTAAACCAAGTAGGTATAAATTTAGAAGCAGACTGTACTGGTTCAACTTTTGCTAAACCAGGTACTACACTCCACCATTCAACTTTGCAATTATTTTGATTCATGTATCCATTCTTCTGGTCTAATAAAAGTATGATCAATGTGTGACAATGTTTTTGTCATATCAGCACAAGTATAGGTTTGATATTGATTACGTACTGCTTCTGGCATTGGTATTTCTACGATTTTTGCATTGTATTTTTTAGCAATTACTTCAGCAATACTTTTAAAAGAACGAGGAACACCAGTTCCTAAGTTAAAAATACCATTAACATCCTTTTCTAACATTTTTTCATGAACCAAGCATACATCTTGTACACTAATAAAATCACGTAGATAGTTTTCACTGTTTTCAAATAGTAAAATTTCACCTGTTTCTTTTGCTTGTTTAGTAAATTTTGTTACAGGACTTGCTTGATCACCTTTGTGTTCTTCACCGTTGCCATATACATTAAAATAACGAAATCCTTGAATGTTAATTTTAAATTCATTCTCATACTCAGCAATCCATCTATCAATTAGATACTTACTCCAAGCATAAGGTGACTGCGGTAAACACTTAGAGTCTTCTCTATAACCATCTAAACCCGGACCGTAAACACTTGCTGAACTTGCAAATTGTAAACTGGTACCCATCATATCACAAATTTCAATAAGTTTCATCGTAAACTCGTAATTTTGTTTCATTACTTTTTCGACGTCGGTTTCGGTTGTTGAAGTAAGAGCACCTAAATGAATAACTCGGTCATATTTTGAAGCATCAGGATACTTGTTCTCTTGCCAGTCCCAGCCTTCTACTTCGTGTCCTTTATATTTTAAATACGAAGCAAGATTACTTCCTATAAATCCTTTGTGTCCTGTAACTAAAATTTTCATTTAATACTCTCTATGATATTTGTTGTTGATTTACCTTCAACAGTTGGAAAAATTTCAACGGGATAATGTTCGTGACCAACTACTGTATCTATTGTATAGTCTCCACCTTTAATAATCAAATCTGGTTTCATTTTATTAATAATTTCTATTGGAGTATCCTCGTCAAATATAACAACTTCGTCTACCCAAGGTAATAACTCTAAATTCATTTTACGCTGTAGTTGATTATTAATAGGTCTATCCTCACCTTTTAATCTTTTAGTACTTGCATCACTATTAATTCCTACTACTAATTTTTTACCTTTGGATTTTGCAAACTTTAACAGTTTAAAATGCCCTTCATGCAATATATCAAACACACCATTAGTCCAAATTAACTTAGGTTTTAAATCATCTTTAGTAATTGTAACTACACCACGTTTTTCAACTGTTCTTGCCGCGGCGTAACACGCAAGTTTACAACTTTCTGACATTGTTAAACCGTGTTGAACCCCATAAGCAATGACGGCTAACACTGTATCACCTGCGCCAGTGACGTCTGCTACTTCATGTACACTTTCTTTAAAATGACTGTACTGTAAATTTTCATCAATTACATGAATGCCATTTGCACCGTCTGTAACAACAAGCACTTTCCAGTTATATGTTTTCATTTTTAACAATGCTTTTTCTTTTGTAAATTCTCCAAACCATTGTTTAAATTCTAACATATTAGGCTTAACAAGATATGCACCAGCGTAGTGTTCAGGATCTTGTTTAGGATCAACAAGAACTTTATCTGTAATTTCTAATATTTTTTTGATTGTGTCTTTTTTAACAACACCTTTATTGTAATCACTTACACAAACAATATCATTTTTGTTTAAGTTATTTAATAGACGAGTTTCGCAACTATTAAGTTCATATTTTTTCTCTCTATCCCAACGTAATATATGTTGCCCACCTTGGCCTACAAGTCTTGTTTTAGTTGTTGTAGTAACTTCTTCAGAACTTGTACTACAATTTACGTTTGTTTTAGAAAGTAATTCTAATAACTTAAAGCCTTCTTTGTCTTGTCCTATAGATCCGTATAACTCTACTTCGCCATTAATTGAATCTATATTAAGTGCAAGGTTGCCAGCACCACCTATACTAAATGTTTGCTCTTTTTCTAACAGTACTGGAATAGGTGCTTCGGGACTTATCCTATTAGCAGATCCAAATATCCAACGATCCAGCATTATGTCACCATAAACTTTGATCATAGATTTATTCCTCTAATAGTTTAATTAAATCAAATACAGTTTCTAACTTTGTAATGTTAGTTTTATTTTGTAATGTATTTCTTAAACCTTGATGTAAGGGTTTAGGCCACTTACCAAAACTTGCCCAAGCATAGCCGTCGTGCTCACCATTTAATTTTGGTAGAAACTCTTTTTTAACTACAATAAGGTATGTGTGGAAATTAAATTTTTCGTCAGTGCTTACAAACGTTTCTAAAGGAATGTGTTTAAGTATTTCGGGTACTTCACCAACTTCTTCAGATATTTCTCTTTTCAAAGCATTAAATGGTGTTTCTTCTGTGGTGTTTCTACCACCAACAAGACCCCAAACATTGTTTTGTTTACTTTGTGTTCTATGCAAGAAAAGAAAGCGTTTAGTTTCTAACGCATAGAATAATGCTCCGCTACAGGTAATTTTACTGCTCATACAAGTAATTATTTAAAATTGTATGCGCCAGGTTCCGTTTCGATATTCGCCTTCGAATGAAAGTATCCATTCTGTACCGGTCCATTTGTATTGAACGCCAGTATTTAGATTGGTTGTATATGATATAGTAGATTCTGTACTTGCATCAAATAAAACAGACCATTGTGAGCCAGTCCATTCTATAATATCATTTTCACCTGCTGTAAAGTCAGTGCCGTTGCTGTTTTTCCAAGCATCAGGACCGTCTGTGTTTGTACTATTACCAATACCGTCTAATAATAATATTCTAACACCAGGCGTTTTGATAGTTGCTGGATTAAATTTCTTAGGATCAATAATATAATCAATTTTATTTCTATCACCTGTAGAACCTGCTATTACTTTGTCGCTTGGAATAGTATCAGCGTCCCAAGTAATTGCAAGTCTTGTTTCGTCATTAGGATTAATAGCAACACTACCATTAATACTTTGTGAAAGATCTTGTCTTGTTAATTGTAATTGACTTAGTCCTGGTCTAAATGTTCCTGGTAATGCTGACATAAAACCAGTCCATGATGAATTACCAACAACACCTTTGTGTATAAGTTGTGCTTCGTTGCCCATTACAAGTATATCATAATCATTGTATGCTGTAAGAGCAATACCTGCTGTATCTTTTTTCCTTACTGTACCATCTTTAGGTTCTTGAGCAGGTCTTTCAGAAAAATCATCCTGGTATGCTTTTAACTCTGGGAATGCCTGTCCTAAATCAATAGTTCCTTGTTCTTCATTAAAAATACTCATTACAATATTTGTAATAACACCAAGTTTTTTAACTTTTGCTGGAGGTGAAATGTATATAGGAGTTTTAAATCCTAAAGTTGCAATATCAATTTCACTTTCTGTTCCAACAGGAATGCTTCTTCCTGAAAATGTTACTTGTTCTAACTCAACAACACTTAAACTTGTCCAGTCAACATAGTTGTCTGTTGTTTGTATTTCTAAACTTGGATTAAACAGCATTAAAATCTGTTCCATAATTTGTAATTTTTGATCAGTGTTAGTTGACCAAATGTCTGCGTTAACAGTTAAGTTGTATGGTGTCGGCATCATACGTTCTACAGTAACATTTTTACCTTGTGTGTTTAGATATTCTTTGTTATCTGCATCATATGATCTTTCTCTAAGATGTACTTTGCCTACATATGAAGCATCAGCAAGTCTATCACGATCTAATTCTAAGCCAGTCATATAAACTGCTATACGAGGCGCACTTGGAATTTTATTTTCTGAGTTGTCCCTAAGAATATGTCCTACTTGACGTGTGATATCTCCATACATTACTGGAATCTGTTTTAGATTTCCATCACCATCTTTATAAGAAAAATTACTCATAAGTCTAATCAACTGAGTAATGTATCTTCTTATTTGTCCATCATAAAAATGTTGCATTAATTATCCGCCTTAGGTTTAAGTGCTTGTGAAAGACTTTGTCTTTCTGGAACTGTTTCACCGTCAATTTGTGATGTTTTAGTATTATTAATAAATGTACCTTTTTGGTGTGCTCTATCATTGGTGTTAGTCATTGTCATTCTTACACTATCTTCCATCTTGATCCAACGATTTCCATCATATCTAAATAATCTGTTAGGTAAAAAATCTGTTCTTAAGTAATAATCACCTTTAACTTGAGTAAGAGGAAAACTACCACCAAATCCAAATGCTTCGCCGTTAGGTGGAATACCGTCTCCAAGTAAGTATCCTTGATAACCCTCACGCTCTGGAGTTTCGTTTACTCTACTTGCATCTATGTTACCACTTGCGATACTTGCATCAATTAATGTTTCGTCAGCAGTTACAAGTTCTGGTTTGCCTTCTGCATCAACTTGTAGTGTATATAAGTTTGTAGTATCGTATCCTGACTTAGGTGCATCTGCTTCTGCTTGAGCAAGTACAGCATTATTAATCTGCATTTCTTTTTCGTATGTGCTTAAAACATCACGTAGTGATTGTGAACTACCTTCTTCTGCTGGTAAATCAAGTATATCTTTAAATTCTTGTGAGTCTACGATTTGTTTTAGTTTTACTCTATATAAATGTGGATACCAACTCTGTGAAAAACCTTCTGCGGCTCTGTTTACATCTTCTACAACATAGAAACGTTTTAGTGCTACATTATAATCATTCAAAGCGTGTGGATCTTTTAGATGAGGTAATTCAAATACATCACCCGCCATCACTTTTCTACCAAGAGTTTTAACACTATAATTGATAGGTATAGTCATAAACAGCGTATCGTTAGTTAAGAACAAACCAAATTGACTCATGTCAAAATCAACATCTTGTACGTTGTAAATTCCACGCATCACGTATATGTCTGGATCATACTTACGATCTCTGTTTTCCATAAACAGCATATCTTGAATGTTGGTTTCTTTAACAGCATCATAGCGAGGCTGTGACGGAGTTGCATCCGCTTCTTCAGGATTTTTTGGTCCTAAATATTTGTGAACAAAGACATCTGTACCACCCACAGTAAACATTTCTGTAATGGTTTTATCTAAGAAATCGTAGTCCTTGCCCTTTTCGGGTTTATATAAACTAATCCTTGGCATAGTAATAGTATTTATCGATCGCATAAATACTAATGGAGACGCTTAGATTATGGCTACATTGCAAACACAAAAACAAGAAATTTTCGACTATGTTGACGCTATGCTCGGTGGGGGAATGGTTGATGTTGAACTTGACCCAAGACATTACGAAATCGCATTAACATCTTCACTGGACAAATTCAGACAAAGATCTGATAATTCTGTGGAAGAAAGTTATGCGTTTTTAGAAACTGTTATTGATCAAAACGAATATACATTAGATTCAAATATTGTAGAAGTTAGACAAATTTTCCGTAGAAGCATTGGTTCAAGAACAGGTGGCGGTGACGGTGGTACAATGTTTGAGCCTTTCAACTTAGCATATACAAATACATATTTGCTATCAAGTTCAAATATGGGCGGACTTGCTACATATAATTTATTTGCAAGTTATCAAGAACTTGTAGGTAGAATGTTTGGATCATTTATTGAATTCAAATGGAATACTACAACTAAGAAATTAACAATCCTACAAAGACCAAGAGCAGAAGAAGAACTTCTATTATATGTTTACAACTATCGTCCGGATAGTGAATTGTTCAGTGATTATCTTGCAAAACAATGGATTAAAGATTACACCCTTGCTAAATGTAAATTTATGCTTGGCGAAGCACGTTCAAAATTTGCTACTATTGCAGGGCCACAAGGTGGATCAACACTAAACGGTGATGCACTCAAAGCAGAAGCAACTGCTGAAATGGAAAAACTTGAAGAAGAACTCAAACTACAAGTTGCAGGCGGTGCAGGCTACGGCTTTACAATTGGCTAAAAACCACTTGACATTCTAATACAAATATCATATACTATATACTTCTACTTAGGAGATATAGATGATCATTGGTATTTGCGGTTTAATCGGTTCTGGTAAAGATACTGTAGCACAGTATTTGATTGATAATCACAATTTTGTAAAAATTTCATTCGCAGATAAACTTAAAGATGCAGTTGGTGTAATGTTCAATTGGGACAGAGACCTGCTTGATGGTAAAACAGATGAGTCAAGAGCCTGGCGTGAACAAGTAGATACATTTTGGACAGCAGAAACAGGACGCACTATTACTCCAAGACTTGTGCTACAAGAATTTGGTACAGAATGTATGCGTGAAGGATTCTTTGATGGTATTTGGGTAAGCCTTACAAAGCAACATATCTTAAACAATCCTGACACTAACTTTGTTATACCTGATGTACGTTTTCCAAACGAAGCAAAAATGCTATACGAAATTGACGGTGAAGTTTGGCGTGTAAAACGTGGACAAGATCCTGTGTGGTTTAGAATATATCAAGATGTTGGTGTTGAACCTAAAGACGTACACCCTTCAGAATGGTCTTGGGCACACACTAAGTTTACACAAACTATTGAAAATGACGGAACACTTGAGCAACTTAAAAGTCGGGTTCAAGATCACCTTGTTTCCACCGGACGCCTACTCTCTGCATAGCGATTTGACAGTTAGCACAAACAGTTTTTAAATTACTCGGTCTACAGTTATTAAGATCACCATCTATATGATACACTCTTAACTGTTCCTTGAACACTGCTTTGAAGTTGCATTTTTCACAGTGTTCTTGTTGCCTATATCCTGCCAAGTACCATTTAGGTTTTCCTTTGCCTTTACCTTTATTTCTAACACATACGTCACACTGAGTTCTATAAAAGGTTTTATTCCCTTTTTTGTAATTAACTGCTACAGGTCTTTTTCCGCACTTGCATAAAGGTCTCATATTGTTATTTACCTACCCTTTTTCTGCCCTTTTATCCACTGTATTTTGGTTGGTTTATCCGACTTCTGTATAAATACATATAATAAGTTCAACAGGAGAACACAAGATGGCAAACTTAGTATCACCAGGTGTACAAGTCAGCGTAATAGACGAAAGTTTCTATACCCCCGCTGAACCAGGCACTACCCCTATGATTTTTGTTGCTACTGCACAGGATAAAGCCAATGCATCAGCGACAGGTACAGCGAGAGGAACAACAAAGGCTAACGCTGGCGTTCCTTTCTTATTAACTTCACAAAGAGATCTTTCAGAAACATTTGGAGATCCAGTTTTTTATACAGATTCAAACAACAATCCAATACACGGTGGAGAGTTGAACGAGTACGGTCTACAAGCGGCTTACTCATACTTAGGCGTTTCAAACAGAGCATGGGTTGTAAGAGCAGACTTAGACTTAGGTCAACTTAAAGCAACAGCAACAGCACCAAGTGCAAATCCAGAAGATGGCACTTATTGGTTTGACACACAAATTTCAAGAGTAGGTATTTTTGAATGGAACGGCAATGCCGCTACATCAACAGGTGGACAAACTTTTACAGTTAAGACTCCAACTATTATTACCGACAAAACAAAATTAGTAGGCGACGCAGTAACAGGAAATCCTAAATCATCTGTTGGACAAATAGGCGACTATACTGTTGTAGCAACTACTACAATTAATAAAGTGTTTTACAAAAACTCAAGTGGTACTTGGGTTAAAGTGGGAACTGCCGCATGGATTGCATCTTGGCCAGTAGCATCAGGTTCACAAAACGCAACACCGACTCAAGGACTTACATTTACAATTAATGGTAACACTGTTACAGCAGGCGCTTCTGTTAATGACACTGTAGCGGCTATTGTTACAGCAGGTTCAGGTAACGGTTTTACTGCTTCTGTAATTGATAGCAGAGTTAATTTATTCTCAACAGATGGTACAGACCTTATTGTTGCAGAAGGAACAGGCTTAATGGCAGAATTAGGTTTTTCAGCAAAAACTTATTATGCTCCTAAATTAAATGTTGCTCCACACACAAGAATTCCAGACTTTAAATCAACTGATACAAAACCAGCACCAACTGGTAGTGTTTGGTTTAAAACTACAGATGCTAACTTAGGTGCTAAACTTTCAGTTAAAGAGTTTAATGCAACTACAGCATTGTGGGAAAACAAAACTGTTCCAGTTTACGAAAACAACGTTGCGGCAATTAAAGCATTAGACGCAACAGGCGGTGGACTTAATCTTTCTGTAGACACTTACTATGCACAATCAAATGCAGGAGAAAGATTGATTCAAGCAGAATTTGATTTTAAAATCTTCAAACGTGTAGCGGCTGGTGCAACTAAAATTGTTTCAGACATTATTACTACACAGATTACAGCATCAACATATACATTTACGATTGCTGAATCGATTACGAATCAGACAGATCTAAACGCAACAGTTCAAGTTTCAATTACTACTTCAGGTGCTTCAGCAGATGCTGAAGAGGTTGCAGGTAAGATTAACAGTGCAGGATTTACAAACATTGTTGCATCAGTTGACAGTGCAAATAGAATTGTTATTGAACACAACGATGGCGGCGAGTTTAGAATGGTAGATACAGCAGGTGCATTAACACTTGCAGGATTTACACCATATGTAGATGCAAATACAGGTACAGCAAACTTGTACTATGTACCAGGCACTGACGGTTCAACTAATCCTAAGCAATTGATGGCTTCTAACTGGCAAGTACTTAAATATACTGCTTCAGATGATGCTCCAAATGCATTGGCGGCAAACGGTACATTGTGGTACAACTCAGTAATTGACGAAGTTGATATTATGATTCACAACGGTACTACTTGGGTTGGTTATCAGAACTTTATTTCAGGTTCAATTAACTACTCAGGCACATCACCAGCAGGTCCAATTGTTTCAGCAACAGAGCCAACTACACAATCAGATGGTTCAGCACTTGTAACAGGTGATATTTGGGTATCTACAGCAGACTTAGAAAACTATCCACAAATTTATGTTTACAACTTTGATACTAAGAAGTGGACATTAAGAGATAGTTCAGATCAATCAACAGACAACGGTGTACTATTTGCAGATGCACGTTATAACACAGCAGGTGCAAACAGTGGCACAGAAGGTACTATTGCAGATCTACTTGCAAGTAACTACTTAGATCCAGATGCTCCAGATCCAGCACTATATCCAAAAGGTATGCTGTTATGGAACTTAAGACGTTCTGGCTTTAACGTTAAGAAATTTGTACGTAACTACATTAATACAGCAGATGACAACGGCAGAAACAATGACGAGTCAATGGACGCATACTATCCACATAGATGGGTAACTGAAAGTGCTAACCAAGAAGATGGTTCAGGTACATTCGGTCGTAAGGCACAGCGTAAAGTTGTTGTACAAGCATTACAAGCATTAATGAACAGTAACCAAGATATTAGAGATAACGAATCACGTATCTTTAACTTAATGGCTACACCAGGCTACTCAGAACTAATTGGTGAAATGGTTGCACTTAACAATGACAGAGGATTAACAGCGTTTATCGTTGGTGACTCTCCATTCAGATTAACAAGTGACGCTACATCAATTAACAACTGGGCAACTAACGTTAATAAAGCAGTTGAAGATAACGACAATGGCTTAGTAACAAGTGATGAATACTTAGGTGTGTTTTATCCAAGTTTATTCACAAGTGATAATGCAGGTAACAACGTAGTTGTTCCAGCATCACATGGTATACTAAGAACTATTGCACTAAGCGATCAAGTTTCTTATCCATGGTTTGCACCAGCAGGTACAAGACGTGGCGGAATTACTAACGCTTCAAGTGCAGGTTTCATTACAAGCGAAGGTGAATTTAAAACTGTTGCACTTAACGAAGGTCAAAGAGATACATTATACACAAATGCAGTTAACCCGATTACATTCTTAACGGGTGCTGGACTTGTTAACTTTGGTCAAAAAACAAGAGCAAAAAATGCAAGTTCATTAGATAGAATCAATGTTGCAAGATTGGTTATCTACTTACGTAGTCAACTTAACAAACTTGCAAAACCGTATATCTTTGAACCAAACGACAAGATCACAAGAGATGAGATTAAACAACAAGTAGACAGTTTAATGTTAGAACTTGTAGGTCAAAGAGCGTTATATGACTTCTTGGTAGTGTGTGATGAATCAAACAACACGCCTTCAAGAATTGATAGAAACGAACTATATGTAGACATAGCAATTGAACCAGTGAAAGCAGTGGAGTTTATTTACATTCCATTGAGACTTAAAAACACTGGAGAAATAGCGGGCCTATAATATGATAAATAAAGTTAATAGGAGCAAATAATGGCAATTTCATCACTCTCAAGATTAACAGTACCTTTGGACAGTAACGCAAGTTCAAGTTCACAAGGTTTGTTAATGCCAAAACTGCAATACCGCTTTAGGGTATCGCTTGAAAACTTTGGTGTATCTACTCCAACTACAGAGTTAACAAAACAAGTAGTTGATGTAACAAGACCTAACGTATCTTTCGAACAGATTACCTTAGATGTTTACAACTCAAAAGTATACTTGGCAGGTAAACATACTTGGGAACCAATTACACTTAACTTACGTGAAGATGTTAGCAACAACGTTCAAAAACTTGTTGGCGAACAGTTACAGAAACAGTTCGACTTCTTTGAACAAAGTTCAGCGGCATCAGGTGCTGATTATAAATTTGTTACTCGAATCGAAATTCTCGATGGTGGTAACGGAGCAAATACAGCGACAGTTTTAGAGACTTTTGAATTGTACGGTTGTTATCTTGAGAGTGCAAACTACAATCAGTTGGCTTATGCAACATCAGACGCTGTAACTGTAGCACTTAACATTAGATACGATAACGCAATTCAAACACCACAAGGTACTGGAATTGGTACTGCCGTAGGCAGAACAGTCAATACACTTGTTACAGGTGGCGGTCAGTAATAGTAGTTTTATTACGTAAAACACAAAAAGGCGCTTCGGCGCCTTTTTTATTCTATACCCACTTATTCATATAGATAAATATTAGTATGGCAAATAAGTTAACACCATTTCTCAATAATTTAGCACAAGGGGCTCTTAATCCAAAAGGTAACCTTGGGGATTTTCAACACGCGGCAAGACTGTATGTTGATGATGCATTTAAATTTGCACCTAAAAACAAATTTCTTTATCATGTGTCATTTAACATTAATCCAGATGCGTCTGCAATTATTCCTCAGTTAACACAGAAGCACGGTAATACAATTAATATGCTTGTAAAAAGTGTCGACTTACCTAAGTTTGATATTACTACAGAAACAAAACACGCATACAACAGAAAAAGAGTTTTACAAAAAAGAATAGACTATAGTCCGTGTACAGTTGTATTTCATGATGATAACTTCGGACTTACAACAGCAATGTGGGAAGCATACTATAGATATTATTACAAAGATGGAAACTATGCAAGTGTTGACCAAGCAGGTTCGCCATTAAGTACGAATTCAGCATATAATAGAGCAAACGTTTATGGAACATCTAATCAACAATATCGCTACGGCTTTGATAACGATAGTTTTGCTCCATTCTTTAACAGTATTATTGTATATCAAATGTCAAGAAAAAGATATACTGCATTCACACTTGTTAATCCTTTGATTCAAAGTTGGCAACATGATACTATGGATCAAGCATCAAGTGAAGTAGTACAAAGTACAATGAGTATTGCATTTGAAACTGTTTGGTATTCAAGAGGACCAGTAACAGAAGGTGCGGCACCTAAAGGGTTTGCACAAGAACATTATGATAAAACACCAAGTCCATTAACATTAGGTGGCGGCGGAACATCAAGTCTGTTTGGACAAGGTGGTGTTGCGGCAGGAGCGGCTGATGTATTTGATGATATTACAAGTGGTAATGCATTTAGTTCACCGGGTGCATTATTAGGTACAGTATTAAAAGGTGCAAACACATTAAGAAATGCAAAAAGTTTATCTAAAGAAGGTTTACGTCAAGAAGGTTTTAATATTTTAAAAGATGCATTAGGCGACATAAGCGGAGCACCGGTTGGCGGTGTTGCAAACTCATTGTTTCCTAAAAATGCAGGCATTGGCGGAGCAAACTCTCTTACTACTGCGATTGCTGGTGCAAGTGTTGTGGCTAATGTCGCGGCATTGGCACAGTCAACGAGTGTATCAGATGTTGCATCAGCGTTAGCAAGTAATCCAGATGCATTAGATAGTTTAACTAAGGCAACAACATTTAAGAAAACACATTTAAAAGCAGGAGGCGATGCATCAGTTAGTGCTATTAACAGTGCTTGGAATTCTGCAAGTTCTTCTTTCAAAGCGGCACAAAATAGTGAAACATTAAATAACTTGGCAAACATTGTAAGGAATGCATAATGAGCAATTTACCAACTTCAACAAGAACAGATAGTGCAAAAGAAGTAAAAGAATTTTTTAATCAATACTTCACAGGAAAATTAAGTTATCCAAGTAATGAAGTTGATGCAGTTGTAGGCTTCTTTGAAAGTAGAGGCTTTGCAAGACAAAGTGCGATTGCTGTTGGTACTGTAATTTTACAACAGGCAAAGTTAGACAACGTAAATGTTTTCCAACTATTAGATACATTAAAAAAACAAGATGAGATTCAACTTAGTAGTGTTGTCACTGAAGTTTTAAATTATAACAGAGAAAAAATTTCTACATTAGGTTATAAATTAGACAACGCTGTGAATAGGACCGAAGCACGAAACATAGAGGTGTAACATGGCCAAGTTTGCACAAGGGCGTTACTCCTTAAAATATCCAGACAAATACATAGGACGCAAAACACCATTATACAGAAGTAGTTGGGAATTTGCTTTTATGAAGTTCTGTGATGAAAACCCTAATGTGGCTAAATGGGCCAGTGAAGCAGTTAAGATACCTTATAGAAATCCTTTGACAGGTAAAGCAACGGTATATGTTCCAGATTTTTTTATTGTTTATTCAGATAAAAATGGTAAACAACGTGCAGAAGTAATTGAAGTAAAACCAGACAATCAAACTACTCTTGAAAGTGCAGGTAGAAATAGATACAAACAAGCACAGGTAGTTTTAAATATGGCTAAGTGGGAAGCCGCTAAAGCATGGTGCAAAGATAAAGGATTGTACTTTAGAGTGGTTACTGAGAAAGACATTTTTCATTCCGGCAGTCGAAAATAGGATAAATAATAGTAGCATTTAATGGATCCAAAATATGACTAAAAAATTAGAAGAATTATTAAACTTACCTGATTCTAAAGAAATTATAGAACAAGATAAGCAAGACGCAAAAAAAGAAAGTAAGCAAACTGCTGTTATCGAACACGAAGAAACACAGCGTAGTATTGCAGAACTTGATAAAATATCAGCGGCGTTGCCACAGGTAAAAGGTCTTGGCGAAATGGCTGATAAAGAACTGAACGAAGTTGCACAAAAGGCCATGGATGCATACGAAGATCTAATGGATTTAGGTATGAACGTAGAATCACGTTATAGCGGTAGGGTATTTGAAGTAGCAGGACAAATGCTTAAAACTAACCTTGATGCTAAGGTTGCTAAGTTAGATAAGAAACTTAAAATGGTAGAATTGCAACTTAAAAAAGAAAAACAGGATAAAGATGCCGGAAATGACGATAATGTAATGGCTGGCGACGGTTATGTAGTAACAGATCGTAATAGTTTAATTGAAAAACTTAAAAACATGGATAAATAACTTGTAGTAGGATTAATAATTATGAAAAAATACAGCGAATATTTAACAGAAGCATATAACGGTAAACAGTACGAATTTAAGATTGGTGTTGCCGGTGATAATGAAGGTGTAGCAGATAAGTTAGAAACTGCTCTTAAGAAGTTTGGCCTTGTAAACATTACACCTGGTAAGAAAACACCTATCCAAGAACGTCCATTAGATTTCCCTCAGTTACAAAACGAGGAAGTTACCTATTACGAAGCATCAGTTACGTATCCTACACACGCTGAAGCGATGCAAGAGTATTTAGGTTATAACATTGGCAAATCACAGTCACACATTATGGTGCGTAACGTAAATGCTATGCAAGAAGTTTATCAAGAGATAAGCAATGAGCCTTATGAAGTAAAACTTACAAAAGAAGAATTAGAAGCAGAGTCTGCACAACAAGAAGTTGGTTCTAATAGAGTAATGGATTTACTAAAAGAATTAGAAGGCGTAAGAAAAGAATATACAAACAGTCCAGTAGCGAGTGTAAAGCCAGACGCTGAACAAAAGCAAATGGAAGATGCTGGTAAATCTAAAAGTCCAATTGGGAGTTAATTATGAAATTTGAAGATATGTATAAAAAAATTGAGGCGTTGGACGAAGCATTAAATGAAGCGGCATCAGCGTCAATTAATATGTCAGGCGATAACGCCGAAGACGTTATTAAGTTAATGAATGCATTAAAAGGAACAACAGGTGCAAGTGCTGGAGAAGAAATTCCTACAGCAATTAAAAAAGATATTGCACCACCTATGCCAGTTATGGGTCCACCAGAAGATGGACGCGACAACTTAGCAAGAATGAGAGATCTTATCTCAGGCGATGATAATTTTAAAGATCCAGACTATGACGATAAAGGCATGGACATGGATGATCTTAAACCAGGCAAACAAGGCGAACCTTGTAAAATCTGTGGCAAAGTACACTTAGGCAATTCAGGTTGCGGTGAAGGCATTGAAGCAGAAGATTACGAAAATGAGCCAGATGAAAAATATCAAGACCAGCACTACATGACTAAAGATTTGTCAGGTGGTTCTGAAATGGGCCAAAAGAAATCATATCCAAAAGTAGCAGGCGGCGATAATCCAATGGCACTTGAAGATGAGATTAAGGCAGAACTTTCAGCAAGATTGGCAGAATTTATGTCAGAAGGCAAAGGTTGTAGTTGTAACGATGGCGGTGATTGCGAATGCGAAGATCCGTGCAATGACTGCGGCTGTAAATAATCTATAAATTATCAAGTAACTCAAATAGGCCCTC
>Ga0222715_10000153_pt1 | contig 68728 bp, 68 predicted proteins | sample C33_9DmetaG_FD_165056 | JGI IMG/M metagenome (GOLD analysis project Ga0222715, IMG submission 165056) | Estuarine water microbial communities from San Francisco Bay, California, United States - C33_9D | ecosystem: Environmental > Aquatic > Marine > Unclassified | place: USA: California...
ATACATCTCCCGGATAAGCTTCTCTTCCTGGAGGTCTTCTTAATAAAAGTGACATTTGTCTATAAGCTACAGCCTGTTTAGATAAATCGTCATAAATGATTAATGCATGCATACCATTATCTCTATAATATTCACCCATAGTACAGCCTGTATATGGTGCTAAAAACTGAAGCGGCGCTGCATCTGAAGCAGTAGCAGCAACAATTGTTGTATATTCCATTGCACCAGCTTCTTCTAAAGTTTTTTGAATTTGTCTAACGGTAGATCTTTTTTGACCTATAGCAACATAGATACAATAAAGTTTTTGCTTCTCATCACCAGATTCATTTATTTTTTTCTGGTTAATGATCGCATCGATAGCAACTGCAGTTTTTCCAGTTTGTCTATCCCCAATAATTAATTCACGCTGTCCTCTTCCAACTGGAACTAGACTGTCAATTGATTTTAAGCCTGTTTGCATTGGTTCACTAACAGATTGTCTTGGAATAATTCCAGGAGCTTTTACTTCAACTCTACTTCTTTTAGTTGCTTTATCTAAAGCACCTTTGCCATCAATTGGATTTCCTAATCCATCAACAACTCTTCCTAATAATTCTTTTCCAACAGGTGTATCAACAATACTTCCTGTTCTTTTAACAACGTCACCTTCTTTAATTTTTCTATCGTCTCCAAAAATTACAACTCCAACATTTTCACTTTCTAAGTTTAGAGCCATTCCTTTTGATCCATCAGAAAATTCTACCATCTCTCCAGCTTGAACATTGTCTAATCCGTACACTCTAGCAATACCATCTCCTACTGACAAAACTTGACCAACCTCAGTCACTTCTGCTTTATCGCCAAATTTTTTAATTTGCTCTTTTAATATCTTTGTTACTTCTGATGGGTTTATATCCATTTATGCCTCTATCATCCTATTTTCGATTTGTTGTAATTTATTTTTAATGGAAGTGTCCACCATTGTGCTTCCGACTTGCACAATCAAACCCCCAATTAAACTTGCATCGTGTTTGTAGTTTAATTTTATTTTTGAACTAAAGTTTTTAGTCAATTCTTCTTTTATATTGTTAATTTCATTTTCAGTAAGATCTTTTGCAGAAGTTAATTCTGCTTTTAATTCACCTCTTTTGACTGAACATGTCTCAACAAAGCTTTTTAGAATTTTATCCACATAAAAGAATCTTCTTTTAGATATTAGAAAGCTTAAAAATTTAGTTAATAATTCATTCAATTTATATTGTTCTGAAATTTTACTTAGAGCATTTAATTGGTCTTCTTTGTTATTCGTTGGATCCTTGATTAAAGATTTAAAATCTTCACTTGAAGTAATTAAATTAATAATTGAAGCAGAATGAACCTCGATCTCACTCAAATTATTAGCTTCTACAGCTAATTCATAAAGTGCCAGGGAATATCTACCTGCTGATGTTTCAGAAAAACCTTTATTTTTGCTCAATTTATTGTTCCTTATAAATATTAGAAGATTTATTAAAATTTTGTTTTAATTAACATATGACTCCTAGCTCTTCAAGTCACACATTGTCTAAAAGTCTTGTTTTTTCTTTGTTAATTGAAGTTTATTGGGTCAACATCAACCGTTAGTTTCATTCCAGCTGGAAATTTGAATTTTTCAATGACTTTTGAAAGGGAATTTTGAACCTTGAGAGATTTTCGACCCCTGATCAAAAGTCTTACTCTAAACCTTCTTTTTAATCTAAATATAGGTGCATTTACAGGACCAAGCACTCTACCATCAACAGCACTTTCTATAAAACTTTTAAATTTATAAGCCTCTTTTTCAAGTTCTCTTTCATTATTACCGGTAATTATTAAGGCAATAAATCTTTGAAACGGTGGAAGGTTATTTTCCCTTCTAATTTCAAGTTCTTTATCTAAAAAAATATCAGGATCTTTATTGGTAATGTCTGTTATCATTTTGGTATCTAAATTATAAGTTTGAAAATAAACAGTTGCTGGCTTTCCTGTTCTTCCTGCTCTACCTGAAAGTTGATGATATAATTGTAAATTCTTTTCAGCACCTCTTAGGTCGTGACCTTGTGATGATAAATCGATATCAACAACAACAATACAATTTAAACTTGGAAAGTGAAATCCTTTAGAAATTAATTGAGTTCCAATTAAAATTTGAATTTTATTATCTATAATTTTTTCTAAAATATCTGCTGAACTTTTTTTATTCATTGTATCGCTAGAAAATATAGTTGTTTCCTTGGTGGGAAAAATTTTTTTTACTTCTTCTGATATCCTTTCAACTCCAGGCCCACTAAAAATAAAATCACATTTTCCTTCTTTTGAGCAGTCCCTATTTAGTAAAGTTTTGTATCCACAGTAGTGACATAATAAATTTTGTTTGTTTTTGTGATAAACTAAATTTATTGAACAATTTGGACATGAATAACTAGTAAAACATTTTTTACATAAAACATGGGGTGAAAATCCTCTTCTATTTAAAAAAAATAATACTTGATCTTTTTTTTCAAGATGAAATTTTACTTTCTCGATTGTTTCTTTAGCTATCCAAGATTGAGATTCGAGTTTGGAATTATTTAGATTAATTATTTCATATTTTGGTAAAGATGCATTTAAATATCTTTGATCAAGTTTTGATAAACTATATTTGCCTTTTTTAATATTGTCATAAGTTTCAATAGAGGGAACGGCTGTTATTAAATTGATTGGAATATTTTCAAAGGATGCTCTAGAAATTGCCATATCTCTTGCGTTATAAGTTACTCCCTCATCTTGCTTATAAGATTGATCATGTTCTTCATCAACAATGATTAATCCTAGTTTTTTAAAAGGTAAAAATAATGAAGATCGAGCACCAATTACAACTTTAATTTTATCATTTGCTATTCCACTCCAAATAATTTCTTTATTTTTTTTTGTAATACCTGAGTGCCACACAGCAGGCTTGAAACCAAAAAATTCTATAAATTTATTTTGAAATTGTCCTGTTAATCCGATTTCTGGTAATAGAATTAACCCCTGAAAACCCTTATTAATTATCTCTTTTAAAGCTTCAAAATAGACCATTGTTTTACCTGAGCCTGTAGTACCTTGTAAAACATGAACTCTAAATTTTTGATTTAATACATTCATTTTTTTTAATGAATTTTTTTGCTCTTTAGAAAGTTTTATTTCATTTTCTTTGATATCAATTTTGAATGGCTCATAAGCTTCAATTGGTAACTTTTCTATGGCGCCACTACTTAATAATAACAATTTTAATGCCATACCTTTAGGGGTCATATTGTATTCAGAAAACCAATTTAAGAATTTAATTGTATTTTTCTTTAAGGGTGGAACATCTAATTTTCTTAAAACTTTTTTAATAGCAAAATTTTTGTTTGTTTTTTTTTCAAAATCATCCCATACAACTCCAGTCACCTCTGACTTTCCAAAAGGCACTGCCACGTAGTCTCCAACTTTTAAATTTAAATCTGAATTATAGGTAAATGGATGATTAAAAATATTTGGTATAAGAATCGGTACTTTCATATTTTTATAATATGAAAATACTTTAAGAGTGTATTGCTCTTTTATCTACTGATAAAGCTGCTTCTTTTACAGCTTCTGAGAATGTTGGATGCGCATGACACGTTCTTGCAATATCCTCAGCGCTAGCACCAAACTCCATTGCTACTCCAATTTCTCCAATTAATTCACCTGCATGAGGTCCAATAATATGTGCTCCTAAAACTCTATCTGTTTTTTCATCAGCTAAGATTTTCACAAAACCTTCTGCTTCATCAATTGCTTTAGCTCTTGAATTTGCCATAAATGAAAATTTACCAATTTTATATTTAGTATTTGCTTCTTTTAATTGTTCTTCTGTTTTCCCAATTGAAGCAACCTCTGGTGTTGTATAAACAACTCCAGGAATAATATCATAATTAACATGTCCTGATTGTCCTGCAATATTTTCTGCAACTGCAATACCTTCGTCCTCAGCTTTGTGAGCAAGCATCGGTCCATCAATTACATCTCCAATAGCATATACATTCTTAACATTTGTTTGAAATGTTTTGTCAGTTTTAATTCTTTTCTTTTCATCTAATTCAACACCAATTGCTTCTAAATTTAAGTTAGTTGTATTAGGTTTTCTACCAACAGATATAAGAACTACATCACAATCAAAATCTGCTTTTTTTCCATCTTTATCTGATGTTGAAACTATAGCACCATTAGCATTTTTTTTAATTCCTTCTACTTTTGTCTGCATATGAAAATTAATTCCTTGTTTCTTTAATATTTTCATAAACTCTGTAGATATTTCTCTATCCATACTAGGAGTAATATGCTCTAAAAATTCAACCACATGAACCTCAGCACCTAATCTAGACCAAACAGATCCCATCTCCAACCCTATATAACCACCACCAACTACAACCATTTTTTTTGGCACAGTTTCTAAAGTTAATGCTCCTGTTGAAGATACAATTATTTTTTCATCAAATTCAATACCTGGTAATGCAACTGGAACTGACCCGGTGCTAATAACTGTTTTATCTGTTTCAATTATAGTTTCTTTTTTTTGATCATCTAATATTGAAATTTTATTTGCAGATTTAAAGCTTCCTGTACCCTTAAAGTAAGTGACTTTATTTTTCTTAAATAAAAATTCTACACCTTTAGTCAAAATTGTTACTGCTTTATCCTTATTTTGCATCATTTTTTGAAGATTAAGTTTTACCTCACCCACTTCTATGCCAAGTTTAGAAAAATTTTGTGCCTTATGATAATTTTCAGAAATATTTAATAAATTTTTAGAAGGTATGCACCCTACATTTAAACAGGTTCCACCTAACGAACCTCTTGATTCTATACATGCGGTTTTAAGTCCTAATTGTGCTAATCTTATCGCACACACATAGCCTCCTGGACCACCACCTATTACTACTGCTTGAAATTTATCTGACATTTAAATATTTAAAAATAACCTTCTTGGATCCTCTAAATTTTCTTTAACCATTTTTAAGAATGATACTGACTCTTTTCCATCTATAATTCTGTGATCATAAGATAAGGCAAGATACATAATAGGTCTAATTTTAATCTCACCATCAACTACCATTGGTCTTTCGACTATATTATGCATACCTAATACACCAGATTGAGGTAAGTTTAATATTGGAGTAGATAACATTGAACCATACACTCCACCATTACTAATTGTAAAAGTTCCACCCTGAAGGTCTTCTATGGTTATTTTTCCATCTCTCGCTTTTTCAGAAATAGTTTTAATATTTTTTTCAATATCAGCAAATGACAATTGATCTGCATCCCTTAATACTGGTACTACTAATCCTTTTTCAGTTCCTACTGCAAAACTCATATTATAATAATTTTTATAAATAATTTCATCTCCATCAATTTCAGCATTAACTGATGGATACATTTTTAGTGCAGCAACACATGCTTTTACAAAAAATGACATGAACCCTAATTTAATTCCGTATCTGCTTTGGAAATCTTCCTGGTTCTCTTTTCTCATTTCCATTATGCCAGTCATATCAACTTCATTGAAAGTTGTTAATAATGCTGCATTTTCTTGTGCTTGTTTTAATCTTTTTGCAATTGTTTGTCTAAGCCTAGACATTTTAATTCTCTCTTCTTGACCGTATTTAATTTTTCTTTCTGATGGTTGAGGGTTCTCTCCCATCATACTAATTAGGTCACCTTTAAGAACTCTACCCTCTTTACCAGAGCCACTAACTTTTTTTAAATCAATTTTATTTTCAACTACAATTTTTCTTACTGCTGGTGAAAGTATTTCATTATTATTATTTGAAGAATTAGTTTTCTCCTCTTTAACCTCATTGGTTAATACCAATGGCTCTTCCTCTTCAGGTTCTTTAAGAACTTTAGGAGCTTCTTTTTTAATTTCTAAATTAACTACATTATTTTCTGTTTTCTTAGGTTCAATTTTTGTAATTATCTTTTTTTCAGATGGTTGAGCTCCATTTTGACTTATCATACCAAGAAGAGCACCTACTTCGACTGTTTCTCCATCTTTAGAATTTATTTCGGACAAAACCCCATCAATTGGAGATGGTACTTCTAAATTAACTTTATCAGTTTCTAATTCTACAATTGCCTCATCAGCTACCACTGTATCGCCTTCTTTCTTAAGCCACTTAGCAACTGTCGCTTCAGTAATGCTTTCTCCAAGAACTGGTACTAAAATTTTTTCGCTCATTTTTATTCAAAAACCTTTTTTATAATTTCTTGTTGTTGGGCAAGATGTCTTTTTGCATAACCTGTAGCTGGAGACGCGTCTGGGCTTCTTCCTATATAAGAAATTCCAGTATTATTAGCGTTAATAGTTTCTAATGTCCATTGTATATAATCTCTTACAGAAAACCATGCCCCCATATTTTTTGGTTCTTCTTGGCACCAATAAAAATTAGCATTTTTTGCATATTTTTTAATTTCTCTAACTAAACTTTTTACCGGAAAAGGATAAAGTTGTTCAATTCTGTACAATACTACATCGTCTTTCTTAAGTTTTTCTCTTGCTTCTAGTAGATCAAAATAAACTTTTCCTGAACATAAAATTACTTTTTTAATTTTTGAGCTTTCTTTTAATTTTATAAATCCATTTTCTTCATCTAGTGCATGATCCCATAAAATTCTATGAAAAAAGTTATCTTTACCAAAGTCTTCTATATTTGAAACACAATGCTTATTTCTTAATAAAGATTTTGGAGTCATTATTATTAATGGCTTTCTAAATTCTCTATGCATTTGTCGTCTTAAAGCATGATAATAATTTGCAGGAGTTGTACAATTCAATACTTGTAAGTTATCATTTGCGCATAGTTGTAAAAATCTTTCTAGTCTTGCTGAAGAGTGTTCTGGTCCTTGGCCTTCATATCCATGAGGTAAAAGCATTACTAGCCCTGATGCTCTAGTCCATTTTCTTTCTCCTGATGCAATAAACTGATCAATAACTACTTGTGCTCCATTTGCAAAATCTCCAAATTGTGCTTCCCAAATAGTTAAAGTATTAGGTTCAACTAAACTATATCCATACTCAAAACCTAAAACTGCTAATTCTGATAAAAAACTATCAACTATTTCATATCTCATTTGATTTTTTGAAATATTATTTAAAGGTATATATCTAGAGTTGTCTTCTTGATTCCTCAAAACTGAATGTCTTTGACTAAATGTTCCTCTACCAGAATCTTGTCCAACTAATCTTACTGGATAACCTTCTTCTAACAATGATCCAAATGCTAGTGCTTCAGCGGTTGACCAGTCAATACCTTTTCCATTAGATACCGATGCTTTCCTAGCATCTAAAATTTTAACAATAGTTTTATGTAATTTTAATTTTTCTGGAGTTGCATTAATTTTTTCAGAAATTTCTAAAAGTTTTTGTTGATCATAGCCACTTACACCTCTTTTATCTTTTCCTTTTTCTGGTTTATATCTTGACCATGTTCCCTCATACCATTCTATTTTTGGTTTATAGTCTTTTGCATTTTTATATTGATCATCAAGCAAATTTTTAAAATCTGTTTTAAATTTACTTAACTCACTTTCTGAAAGTGTATTTTCATTTACTAATTTTTTCCCATACATCTCAACTGGTGTAGGGTGAGACCTAATTTTTTTATACATCAATGGCTGTGTAAAAGAAGGTTCATCTCCTTCATTATGTCCGAATCTTCTATAACAGATCAAATCAACCACTACGTCTCTATTAAATTTTAATCTAAATTCTGTTGCAATCCTTGTTGCATAAACAACTGCTTCTGGATCATCTCCATTCACATGAAGTATTGGAGCGTCTACCATTTTTGCAACATCAGATGGATATGGTGATGACCTTGCAAACCTTGGGCTTGTAGTAAAGCCTATTTGATTATTAACAATAATATGAATTGTACCACCTGTATTATGGCCTGGTAAACCAGACATGGCAAAACATTCAGCCACAACTCCTTGTCCAGCAAAGGCTGCATCTCCATGTATCAGAATTGGTATAACTTTATTTCTTTCTTTATCTTTGTGAAAAAATTGTTTTGCTCGAGTTTGTCCTAGTACCACAGGATTGACTGCTTCTAAATGTGAAGGGTTATCTGTAAGACTAACATGCACAGAATTGCCATCAAACTCTCTATTTGATGATGCCCCTAGATGGTATTTTACATCTCCCGCACCTTCTTCCCCTGATGTTTGAATATCTCCTGCAAATTCATTAAATATTCTTTTGTAAGATTTTTGTAATACATTTGCTAATACATTAAGTCTTCCTCGATGAGACATACCAATTTTTACTTCTTTAACTTCAGCTTGCCCACCAATTTTAATTATTTGTTCTAGCGCAGGTATTAAGCCTTCTCCCCCATCTAAACCAAATCTTTTTGTACCCACATATTTTTTATGTAAAAATTTTTCAAAACCTTCTGCTTGAATTAGTTTCATTAAAATAGCTTCTTTACCATTTTTCGTAAATTGAAGAGAGTTCTCATCTTGCTCAATTCTATCTCTAAGCCATTTTCTTTCTGTTGGGTTTGATATGTGCATATATTCATAACCAATTGGACCACAGTAAGTTTTATTTAGGAAATTTAATATTTCTTTTATAGAAGAGTGTTCTTTATTAATTACGCCATCTAAATAAATTTTCTCATCATAATTTTCTTTTTTAAATCCATAATGCTCAGGATGAAGTTCATCTAGATATTCTGTTTCCATCATTCCTAGAGGATCAAGCTTAGCTAATAAATGTCCTCTTTGTCTATATGCTCTAATTAACGCAACAGCTCTAATTGAGTTAATATTGCTTTTGACTAAATCTTTTGAATTAACTTTTGCAATGTTGCCTTCATTAGAAAGTTTTTTTTCATCTTCTTCAATCCTTTTTTCAACTTCATCAATATCAATTTTTTTTTTTATATTCCATGATGGACCATTAATTTCTTTGGCAATCATACTTAAATCTTCACTCATACCCTCAAAATAATTTTGCCAGCTTTCAGGAAGATCTTTGTCTTTATTTATAAACTTTAAATACATTTGCTCTATAAATGCACTGTTAGACTTACTAAGAAATGAAGTTTTTTCGAATTCGAGATTTTTTGATGATGACATCTATTCTATTGATATAATATCAGATAAATAATTTTCAATTAGATAATTTATTAAATAATGTTTTGCCAAGTTCTGATGGTGATTTTGCAATTGTAATTCCACATTCTTCCATTTTTTTTATCTTATCTTCTGCTCCGCCCTTACCACCTGAAATAATAGCTCCTGCATGACCCATTGTTCTTCCTGGAGGTGCGGTTATTCCAGCAACAAATCCAACCATAGGTTTTTTTATTTTATGGTTTTTAACAAATTCAGCCGCTTCTTCTTCTGCAGAACCACCAATTTCACCAATCATAAGAATAGATTCCGTCTCAGCATCATTTAAAAATAAATCTAAACAATCAATAAAGTTTGTTCCATTTATTGGATCTCCACCAATTCCTATACAAGTAGATTGTCCTAATCCGTTTTCAGTTGTTTGTGCAACTGCCTCATAAGTTAAAGTTCCAGATCTTGAAACAATTCCAACAGAACCTTTCTTGTGAATATTTCCAGGCATAATTCCAATCTTACATTCATCAGGCGTAATTATTCCTGGACAATTAGGTCCTATCAATCTGCTTTTTGAATTATTTAGCTTTTGTTTTACACGAAGCATATCTTGAATTGGTACACCTTCGGTAATACAAACTATAAGCTCAATGGATGCATCAATTGCTTCTATAATAGCTGCCGCTGCAAATTTTGCTGGCACATAAATCATAGTTGCATCAGCGCCAACTTCTTGTTTTGCTTCAGCTACAGTATTAAATACTGGACGGTCAAGATGTTTTTGTCCTCCCTTTTTTGGAGTAACTCCACCCACAAGATTAGTTCCATATTTTAATGCTTGTTCTGAATGAAAAGTTCCATGTGTACCTGTAAAACCTTGGCATATAACTTTTGTATTTTTATCAATTAAAACTGACATTCTATTTTATAGCCTCTACTATTTTTTGTGCAGCATCATCTAAATTTTCTGCTGAAATTAATTTTAATCCTGAATTATCTAAAATTTCTTTTCCTTCTTTAAAGTTTGTTCCTGCAAGTCTAACTACTAATGGAACACTTATATTTATTTCTTTGGCAGCATCAACAACACCTTGAGCAAGGACATCACATCTCATAATTCCCCCAAAAATGTTTATTAATATGCCTTTAACATTTTTGTCCGAAAGAATAATCTTAAGAGCAGCTGAAACTTTTTCTTTTGAAGCTCCTCCTCCAACATCTAAAAAATTTGCTGGCTCTTCACCATATAATTTAATTATATCCATTGTTGCCATTGCAAGACCTGCTCCATTGACCATGCAGCCAATGCTTCCATCTAGCTTTATGTAAGCAAGATCGTGTTTACTCGCATCTATTTCTGCAGGATCTTCTTCATTTAAATCTCTAAGCTCGATTATTTCAGGATGTCTAAATAAAGCATTAGAGTCAAAATTAACTTTTGCATCTAAACAAATTATTTTTTTTTCTTTAGTTAATATTAGTGGGTTAACTTCAACCATGTTGGCGTCTGTGCCTAAAAACATTTTATATACTGATTTTATCAGCGCTATTGCTTGTTTTTTTGCATCATCTGCTAAAGCATAAATTGCAATTATTTTTTCACAGTCAGCATCAGAAATTTCATCAGTAATATCTATTTTAGTTGTTATAATTTTTTCTGGAGTTTTTTCTGCAACTTCTTCAATGTCCATTCCACCTTGATCGCTGGATATAAATACTATTTTTGAACTTGCTCTATCTACTAAACAAGATAAATAAAATTCTTTATCAATATTAGAGGACTCTTCTACATATAATCTTTTTACTTCTCTTCCTGCTGGGCCAGTTTGATGTGTTACGAGTGTTTTTCCAAGCAATTCTTTTGCAGCAACACTTAATTCATCAATTGTGTTTAAAATTTTTACACCTCCAGCTTTACCTCGTCCACCAGCATGAATTTGTGCTTTTAAAACAAATTTTTCTGTTTTTAATGATTTTGCTTTTTCAATCAACTCATCAACTGTAAAAGCAAAAACTCCTTCAGGAACTACCGCTCCATATTTTTTTAAAATTTGCTTGGCCTGGTGTTCGTGAATATTCATTATTTAGAAAGATCTGGATCTATTTTAGATGCAGCTTCCCATAATGCTTTCACAGCATCTATAGAGTGCATAAATTCTTTTTTTTCTTTTTCATCTAAATCTATTTGCTCTATTTTTTCAACACCATCTTTACCAATTATTACTGGTACACCAGCATAAACATTACTAACTCCATATTCACCATTTAAATGAACTGCACATGGAAGTAATTTTTTTTCATCTTTTAAATATGCTTCTGCCATTTGTACACCTGAAGCTGCTGGTGCATAAAATGCAGAACCTTTTTCTAGATATTTAACAATCTCAGCTCCTCCATCTCTAGTTCTTTGATTAATTTCTTCTAACCTTTCTGGAGATATTTTTCCTTCTTTAACTAAGTCTAATAATGGTTTACCTGAAACTTTTGTAAATCTTGGTAGGGGAACCATTGTGTCTCCATGACCTCCCATAACCATTGCTTCAATTTCTTTTACCGGAACATTAAGCTCTAGGGATAAAAATAATTTAAATCTTGAGCTGTCCAAAATTCCTGCCATTCCAACTACTTTATTTGCTGGTAAGCCTGAAAATTTTTGAAAGGCCATCACCATAACGTCTAGTGGATTTGTAATGCATATTACAAATGCATTGGGTGCATTTTTTTTAATACCCTCTGCTACTTGTTTAATAATTTTTAAATTAATACCTAATAAATCATCTCTGCTCATTCCTGGTTTTCTTGGAACTCCTGCAGTGATTATTATTACATCTGAATCTTTTATATCTTCATAATTGTCTGTACCTGAAAATTTTACATTAAAACCATCAACAGAGGAAGATTGAGCTATGTCTAGAGCTTTTCCTTTAGCTATACCACTTGCAACATCAAAAAGTACCACCTCATCAGCTACTTCTTTAGTTCCTATTAAGTGAGCAAGAGTGCCCCCAATTTGACCTGCTCCTATTAAAGATATTTTTTTCATTTCTCTCCTTATTTCATTGTTGGCATGACAAATTCTGCATTAGATCTTATTCCAGAAGGCCATCTTGATGTTACTGTTTTAAGCTTTGTATAAAATTTAATTCCTTCAGCTCCGTGCATTGCACTATCTCCAAATAATGATCTTTTCCATCCACCAAAACTATGGAATGCCATTGGTACAGGTATTGGAACATTAATTCCAACCATACCAACTTGAATTTTACTAGCAAACGTTCTTCCAGCATCACCATCTCTTGTGTAAATGCTTACTCCATTACCATACTCATGGTCGTTAATTAACTTTGTTGCTTCTTCAAAAGTTTTAACTCTTATGACTGATAAAACAGGTCCGAATATTTCTTCTTTATAAATTCTCATATCCTTTTTAACGTGATCAAATAAACAACCCCCTATAAAAAAACCATTTTCATATCCTTGAAGTTTTATATTTCTTCCATCAACAACTAATTTAGCACCTTCTTCAACTCCAAGATCAACATAACTTTTTACTTTTTCTAAATGTTCTTTGGTAACTAGTGGACCCATCTCAGATGTTTTATCCATACCAGGTCCTACTTTTAATGCTTCAGCTTTTTTTGATAAACGAGCAACTAGCTCATCACCTATATCTCCTACAGCTACTGCTACTGATTGTGCCATACATCTCTCTCCTGCAGACCCATATGCAGCACCCATTAATCCATTTACCGCACCATCAAGGTCACAGTCAGGCATTACAACTAAATGATTTTTTGCACCACCTAAAGCTTGAACCCTTTTTTCATTTTTTGCAGAGTTTTCATAAATATATTTTGCAATTGGTGTTGAGCCTACAAAGCTTACAGCTTTGACATCTTTGTTTGTTAAAATCGCATCAACAGCTTCTTTATCTCCATTAACAACATTAAAAACACCATCTGGTAGTCCTGCTTCTGTTAGCAATTCTGCTAATCTTAGTGGGCAAGATGGATCTTTTTCTGATGGTTTTAAAATAAATGTGTTTCCACATGCAATAGCAATAGGAAACATCCACATTGGCACCATTGCAGGAAAATTAAAAGGTGTAATTCCAGCAACAACTCCAAGTGGTTGTCGCATAGACCAACTATCTACATTTGTTCCTACATTTTCTGAAAATTCTCCTTTAAGTAAATGTGGAATCCCACACGCAAATTCAACAACTTCTAGTCCTCTTGTTAAAGAACCTTTGGCATCTTCATAAACTTTCCCATGCTCTGAGACTATTAACTTTGTAAGTTCATCGGCATTTTTTTCTATTAACTCTTTAAATTTAAACATTACCCTTGCTCTTTGAAGTGAAGGTTTTAAAGACCAAGTTTCAAAAGCTTTTTGAGCTACTTCTACAGCTTTATCTAGATCAGTTTTACTGGCTAATCTTACCTCAGACTCTTGTTCACCAGTTGCTGGATTAAAAACTTTACTTTTTCTGTCAGAAGAGCCTGAAATTAGCTTTCCGCCAACAAAATGTTCTAATAAATTCATGAATGGTGTTATTTAAAGGGGTAATTAGCTTGTTGCAAGCATTTTTTTCAATTCAGCTATAGCTTTTGCTGGATTTAATCCCTTTGGACAAGCATTAGTACAATTCATAATAGTATGACATCTATAAAGTTTAAGCTCATCAGCTACTTTTTTTAATCTCTCTTTTTTTTCATCATCTCTACTATCAACTATCCATCTATAAGCCTGAAGTAAAACTGCAGGACCTAAATATTTATCACCATTCCACCAATAACTTGGACAAGATGTTGAGCAGCATGCACACATGATACATTCATATGCACCGTCTAATTTTACTCTATCTTCTTTAGTTTGTAATATCTCAGTAGTTTCAACTTTTGTATTTGTTTTTAGCCATGGCTCGATTGATTCATACTGTTTGTATAATCCACTTAAATCACCAATTAAATCTTTTTTAACTTTTAAATGAGGTAATGGATAAATATTTATATCACCTTCAATTTCTGAATGAGGCTTTGTACATGCTAAACCATTTTTACCATCCATATTCATTGCACAAGATCCACAAACTCCATGTGCACACGATCTACGATAAGCTAATGATGGGTCAATTTCGTTTTTAATTTTATTTAAAATATCTAATACTTTTGAAGGACAATTATCCATATCCACTTCATAGGTATCTACTCTTGGGTTTTCTCCATTTGAGGGATCCCATCTGTAAACATTTACTTTTCTAATATTTTTTGACCCAGTCTTATCTTGGTAATAGTTACCTTTTTGAACTTCTGAATTTTTAGGTAAATTTATTTGAACCACTAGTAAACTCTTTCTTGAGGTGGAAAGTATTGAACTTCATTTGTTAAAGTTGTTTTAGTAACTGGTCTATATCCAATTTTTGAATCTTTTCCATTGCACCAAGCAATAGTGTGTTGCATAAATTTTTCATCATCTCTTTTTGGGAAATCTTCTCTTGCATGCGCACCTCTACTCTCTTGTCTATTATAAGCAGAATCCACTGTTGTAATTGCTTGTCTTATCAAATTATCAAATTCCAATGTTTCCACTAAATCAGTATTGAAAACAAGTGACTTATCTTTTACAGAAATTGATTCCATTCCATCGTATGCTTTTCTAATATTATCAACACCTTCTTTAAGCGTTTTTTCTGTTCTAAAAACAGCACACTTTGATTGCATAGTTTTTTGCATTGAAAGTCTAAGTTCTGCAGTACTATTTTCACCATTAGAGTTTCTTAATTTATCAAATCTTTCTAAGCATTTTTCTGTTTCAGTCTCTCCTATATCCTCGTGTGGAGTTCCTGGTTTTACAAGTTCTGCAGCTCTCTTGGCTGCAGCTCTTCCAAATACAACTAGGTCAATTAAAGAATTAGATCCCAATCTATTTGCTCCATGAACAGAAACACAGGCAGCCTCACCAATTGCCATTAATCCTGGAACTGTTTCAGAATCATTTCCTGTTAATACTTCAGCTTTATAGTTTGTTGGGATACCTCCCATATTGTAATGAACAGTGGGCACTACTGGTATTGGCTCCTTAGTTACATCAACATTTGCAAATAATCTTGCTGCTTCCGTTATTCCTGGAAGTCTACTTTCAATAATATTTTTGTCTAAATGACTTAAGTGTAAATGAACATGATCCTGTTCTTTACCCACACCTCTTCCTTCGTTAATCTCAATTGACATTGATCTACTTACTACATCTCTAGATGCTAAGTCTTTAGCTTTTGGTGCGTAACGCTCCATAAATCTTTCACCTTTTGAATTAACTAAATATCCACCTTCACCTCTAACACCTTCAGAAATTAAAGTTCCGTGCCCATAAATTCCTGTTGGGTGAAATTGTACAAATTCCATATCTTGTAATGGTAAGCCTGCTCTTAAAACCATTGCATTTCCATCTCCAGTACAAGTGTGTGCTGAAGTTGCAGAATAATAAGCTTTTCCGTAACCCCCTGTTGCAATTATTGTGCTGTGCGCTCTAAATCTATGAATTGTTCCATCATTTAAATTCCAAGCAATAAGACCTTTGCATTCACCATCCTTCATTAATAAATCTAAAGCAAAATATTCAATAAAAAATTCAGTGTTATGTTTTAAAGCTTGTCCATAAAGAGTATGAAGTATTGCGTGTCCAGTTCTATCTGCAGCTGCACATGTTCTTTGAACAATTCCATTACCATAATTTTTTGTCATTCCACCAAAAGGTCTTTGGTAAATTTTGCCATCATCAGTTCTGCTAAATGGAACTCCATATTTTTCTAACTCTATAACAGCAGCTGGAGCTTCTTTACAAAGATACTCAATACTATCTTGGTCACCTAACCAGTCAGCACCTTTAACAGTATCATACATATGCCAACGCCAATCATCTTCACCCATATTCCCTAAAGATGCAGAAATTCCTCCTTGAGCAGCTGAGGTATGACTTCTTGTTGGAAATACTTTTGAAATGCAGGCTGTCTTTAAACCAGCTTCACTTAAACCAACAGCAGCTCTTAGACCTGATCCTCCGGCACCAAGTACGATGACATCGTATTCGTGGTCTATTATTTTATATGAGCTCATTAGTTTAAATTCAATATTACAGTTATTGTTATAATTGGCATTATTATAGCAAAAATATTAAGTACTTTGTTTGCGGCATTTTTGATTTTTTCATTCTGAATATAATCTTCAAATACTTCGCTAATACTTAGGGCAGAAAAAAAGTAAGCAAATACTAGTGTTAAAGAAACTAAAATTTTAGATGGTTGAGTGGTAAAGAAATTAACAACCTCAATATAATCTTTATCAAAAATTGAAACTAAATTTAGAATAAACCAAATCATTAAAGGTACTAAAATTACTGAACTAATTTTCATGAACAGCCATTTTTTTGTTACAGAGTTCATTTTAAATAAAATTCCTTCCTAATAGATAAAATAGAATTGTAAAAAAAATAGATCCAAAAATTACCAATAAACCTGTAATCTTTGTGGTCTTTAGTTCAAAACCATAACCAAGATCCATTACTAAATGTCTTATTTCACTCAATACCTGAAAGCTAAAAGACCAAGTTAAACAAATAATAATAAATTTTCCAAAAATAGATTGCAAAAATAATTTTGTTAGATCGTAGCTAGATTCTCCTAACAACAAAGAAAATATCCACAAACAAATTACTGTTATTGCAAATATATTAACTATTCCTGTAATCCTATGAGAAATAGAAACCAAAGAAGATATGTGCCATCTATAAATTTGAATGTGTGGTGATAAAGGGTTGTTATTATCCATTATTCTTCCTAATTAAAAGCTCAGCTATTTCTACTGCATTCAGTGCAGCACCTCTTAATAAATTATCTGATACTATCCACATATTGAGTGTATTTTTTTTTGTTTTATCTTCTCTAATCCTAGAAATATAAGTTTCATTTTTACCTTCTGCCTCTAAAGGAGTAATGTAGCCTCCATCTTCTCTTTTATCATACACCTCACATCCCTCTGCACTATCTAATAAAGAGTGTATTGTTTGTAAGCTAAATGGTTTTTCAAATTCAATATTTACAGATTCAGCATGAGAAACTAGCACTGGAATTCTTACGCATGTTGCAGTTAGCTCAATTTTGTCATCTAAAATCTTTTTTGTTTCGTTAACCATCTTTAATTCTTCTTTTGTGTAACCATCATCTGCAAAAACATCTATGTGAGGAATTGCATTAAATGCAATTTGTTTAGTAAAATTTTTAGAATTTATTTTCTTTTTATCTAATGATAATTTAGTTTGTTCAATCAATTCATCCATTGATGCTTTACCACCACCAGATACAGATTGATAAGTTGATATAACTACTCTTTTTATATTAAATTCATCATGTAAGGGTTTTAGAGCTATTACTAATTGTGCTGTAGAACAGTTTGGATTAGCAATAATATTTTTTTTTAAAACATTAATTGCTTCTGGATTCACTTGTGGAACAATTAAAGGTACATCTTGATCCATTCTGAAAAAGCTAGAATTATCAATTACTGTAGTATGTTTTGCTGCTTTTTCTGCATATTTTTCTGATATTTTTCCACCAGCTGCAAAAAAGGTAATTTCAGCTTTTGAGAAATCATAAGTCTCTAAGTTAAAAATCTCATGCTCCTTACCATTAAAATTTACTTTTTGACCAGCACTCCTTGGAGAGGCAACTAAAAATAATTGGTCTATTGAAATTTTTTTCTGCTCTAATACTTCGAGCATTTTTCTTCCAACATTACCTGTGGCTCCTACAATTGCTATATTCATGATATTATTTTACTTTTATACTAGATGAAGGGTAAATCACAAACGTTTCCATTAATGGTATTATCGTTTATTTGAATTTTAAAGCCTTGAGATGCTTCCCAGTGGGATTTCTTGATCATTGCTATGCCTATAACCTTTTGAAAATGAGGTGAATAACAAGCCGATCTTAATTCACCAATCACATTATTATTTTCATCATATATGTTTTTTGATCCAGTAAGACTAATTTCTTTTATATCAATTTTAACTCCCCTTAATTTTTTTTGGGGTCCTTTTAATTTTATTTCTTTCAATTTTTCTTTTCCTAAAAAATTTATATCACTATCTAAGCTAACATATTGATCAAAACCACATTCAAATGGATTGTCGTTATTATCAAAGTCATTACCATAAGATAACAGTGCACTCTCAATTCTCTCTATTAAATTCGGACATCCTGGCCCTACATTAAATTCTTTTCCAACTTCAAAAAGATGGTCATACAATTTTTGTCCTGACTGTGTGTTTTCAACGTATACTTCATATCCTCCTTGTTTAGACCATCCTGATCTAGCTATAAGGTGCTTTGTGCCTTCAAAATCAAAATAATCAAACCCAAAGAATTTTAGCTCAGTAATTTTTTTTCCAAAAACTTTTTCCATTAACGCAAAGGATTTTGGACCTTGTATTGCCATAATATCAACTACTGGTTCTACAATTTTAACATCAAATTTGTGTCCTGATGCTAAGCCTTTGGCAAAAAAGATTACATCCGAATCTGCTATTGATATCCACCATTTATTTTCATCAAGTTTTAAAACAACTGGGTCATTAACTAAATTTCCATTTTCGTCTATTATTGGACAATAATAACATCTGCCTATTTTAGATTTTGATAGATCCCGACATGTCATCAATTGTACTAACTCTGCCGAGTCTTTTCCTGATATTTCTACTTGTCTTTCTGCAGCGACATCCCATATCTGAACATGTTCTTTTAAATGTTTGTAGCTATCCTCTATTGATCCAAATGCAGCAGGTAACAACATATGATTATATATTGTGTATGCTGTAACTCCTTGTTTCTCTATTCTTGAGGTATAAGGAGTACTTCTTAATCTTCTTGATTTTGCTATTGAAAAATTTTTCATTTTTTTAAAAATTCAGAGATCTTTTCTCTCATTTCAAAAGCTTTTTCAAACATAATCATATGTCCACAATTTTTAATTATATGAGTTTTTGAATTAAGAACGAGCTCTGCAAATTTCTTACCTTTTTCAATATTAACCATCTTATCTAGCTCACCAAAGATAAATAATGTCGGACACTTGATTGACTTTAACGCCTCAGATCCATTTTTATAATTATTACATGCTATAAGATCGATAGCTAAAACTTCTCTAATATTTCTTGGAGAATTAATAATTTTTTCCACAGGATTACCTCCAATGAATTTTTTATAATTCTCATAGCTCCATTTCATCATTAACTGAACTGCTTTATCATCTCCATTTTCAGCAAGATCAATTAAATCTTGATTAACAGGCATTCTGTAAGAACCACCTATAAATATTAAATTTTTAACTCTTTTAGAATACCTTAATGAATATTCCAATGCTTCCAAACACCCTTGGGAATGACCTATTATTGTTAATTCAGAAACATTAAGTTTTTTAAAAACTTTTTCTAACCAATCTGAAATTTCTTCTATTGATTTTAAACAATCACCTTCAGAATTTCCATGTCCAGGTAAATCTATTGCTAAAACATTATAATTTTGATTTGATAAATACTGTTCTGTTAAGGACCAAACAATATGTGAGAGACCACTTCCATGCAGCAAAACTATTGTGGATTTTTTTTTATCAATACCTTGGCCTGAATCTGATGCAAAGACTTTTTTGTTGTCTACTTGAAAGATCAACTTAATTCCTTAACTTTCTTTCTAAGTTCAAATTTTTGAATTTTTCCTGTTGAAGTTTTTGGTAAATCACAAAAAATAACACTCTTAGGAAGTTTAAATCCTGCCAATGTTTCTCTACAAAAATCTATTATTTCTTTTTCTGTTGCTGGCTTATCTTTAATTAATTCAACAAAAGCACAAGGTGTTTCTCCCCATTTTTCATCTGGTTTAGCAACTACAGCTGCTAAAGAAACTGAAGGGTGTTTTGCAATTGCATTTTCAATTTCTATTGAAGAAATATTTTCTCCTCCAGAGATAATAATATCTTTAGATCTATCTTGAATTTTTATATATCCATCAGGATGGGTCACAGCTAAATCTCCTGAATGAAACCATCCACCTGCCATTGACTTATCTGTTGCTTCTTTATCCTTGTAATATCCTTTCATTACAATATTCCCTCTAATCATAATTTCACCCATAGTCTTTCCATCTTTGGGTACTGGCTTCATTGTTTCTGGATCCATTACAATAGCGCCCTCTGTGTTTGGGTAACGTACACCTTGCCTTGCTTTGATTTCATTCTTTTTATCTTTTTCTAAAGAATTCCAATCATCATTCCACGCACACTGCAACATATGACCATAAGTTTCTGTTAATCCATAAACATGCATAACCTCAAAGCCAAGATTTTCCATTTTTTCAAAAATAATACTTGGTGGAGGTGCACCTGCAGTTAAAACATTGACTTTTCTTTTTAAGGCTTTTTGATCTTCCTTAGGAGCATTAACAATCATATTTAAAACTATTGGAGCTCCACCAAAATGTGTTACTTCATATTTATCAATTAGTTCAAACATCTTTTTAACATCAATATTTCTTAAACAAATTACTCTTGCGTGCAGCATTGCTAATGTCCAAGGATAACACCAACCATTGCAATGAAACATTGGGACAACACATAAAAAATTTAATTTGTTAGGCATATTCCAAGCTGTAACACTACCTGTTGCCATCAAATATGAGCCTCTGTGATGATAAACTACTCCTTTTGGGTTTCCAGTAGTTCCTGACGTATACCCTAATGAAATGGCTTCCCATTCATCTTTTGGTTTTTTCCATTCATAATTTTCATTACCTGTGTTTAAGAAACTTTCATATTCAAGTTCACCTATTCTTTTAAAAGAACTTGTGTCTATGTCCTGGTCGTCAATATCAATAATTGTAATTTTATTTTTAACATTTTTTAAAGCCTTCTCAATTACATCATGAAATTGTCTATCTACAATTAAAACCTTTGCATCACTATGTTGTAAAATATAACTTATAGTATTGGGGTCTAGTCTTGTATTGATTGCATTAATTACTGCCCCCACCATAGGTATTGAATAATGTGCTTCAAAAATTTCTGGTGTATTGAAAGCCATTATAGAAACTGTATCTCCAGTTTTCACACCCAATTTATCTAATGCGCTAGCAAACTTAACACATCTTTTATAAACTTCTTCCCAAGTATACGACCTACTTTCATAAACTAAGGCTTCATAATTTGGATATATATCTTTAGTTCTTTCTAAGAATGTTAAAGGAGAAAGAGGAACATAATTAGCCTCATTTTTATCTAAATTTGTATCGTAATGACTCATATTAACTAAATTTAAAATTCATTATATAGTCACTTCCTGATGTGGCTGTTTTAAAATGACTTTCGGCTCTTGGTAAAACTCTTTTAAAATAAAAATTTGCAGTCTGTATTTTATCTTCATAAAAGTCTTTGTTTTGTTCATAATCTTTAAAACTTACCTCTAAAACTTTTATCCACGCATGTGCTATGGACACAAACCCCAATGCTTTTAAATAGTCATTGCATGCTGCGCTTGCATCGTCTTTTGAGTTTTGCACTTTTTCTTTAATCCAATCAGTAAAAGTAGATAATATCTCTAGATGCGTTTTTAATTCTTTTATAAAAGGTTTTAATTTTTCATTTTCAGTACTGCAATCATTCTTGATCAGTTCTAAATATTTATCGATTATATCACCATTTTTATTTACCAATTTTCTAAAAACTAGATCAGCTGCTTGGATAGAATTTGTTCCCTCATAAATTGGGGTGATTCTATTATCTCTATATAATTGCTCTATACCTTGATCTTTCGTATAGCCATAACCACCATGAACCTGCATAGCCTCACTGGTTATTTCCATTCCCATATCACTAAACATCGTTTTAACCACAGGTGTCATTAACGACACAAGATCTGAAGCTTCTTGTTTAATTTTTTCATCTGGGTGATAAAGGCTAACTTCTGTTTGTTGAGACAGCCAAAAACATAAAGCTCTTTCGCCTTCAATAATAGATTTCATATTAAGCAAAGATTTTCTAATATCTGCATGTTCAATTATAAAATCTGCTCCATTAGTTGATTTTGTATTATTTGTTTTTCCTTGTTTTCGTTCTTTTGCGTAACTCAAAGAGTTTTGATAGGCAATTTCAGAAATCCCCAAGCCTTGAATTCCTACAACAATTCTCTCTAAATTCATCATAGTAAACATTGCGTTTAAGCCTTTATTCTTCAATCCGATCATATAACCAGTTGCATCATCAAAATTTAATACACATGTAGCAGAACCTTTAATTCCCATTTTACTTTCTATAGACCCTGTAGAAACTCCATTTCTAGCTCCAATAGATCCATCTTCATTTACTAAAAATTTAGGTACTAAGAATAAACTTATTCCTTTTGTGCCTGCTGGTGAGTCAGCTGCTCTTGCAATAACTAAGTGGATAATATTTTCAGTTAAATCTTGATCACCTGATGTAATAAAAATTTTCTGTCCACTTAACTTAAAAGTTCCATCAGATTGCTCAATAGCTTTGGTTTTTAAAAGACCTAAATCAGTTCCACAAACTGGTTCAGTAAGGCACATCGTGCCACTCCATTTTCCTTCAACCATTTTTGGAAGGTATTTTTCTTTTATTTCATCTGTAGCGTGATGAGAAATACAATTATATGCACCAATACTTAACTCACTATAAAGTTTAAATGATAAACTTGCAGATGATAACATTTCGTCAAAAAAAGCACTTACTGTTTTTGGCATTCCTTGTCCTCCATATTTTGGATCACAAGAAAGTGAAGTCCAACCATCTTCTATATATTTAGAATAAGCTTCTTTGTAGCCTGGCGGTGTTCTAACCACACCATTCTCTAGAACTGTTGGATTTTCATCACCTGATTTTGCTAATGGTAATATTAAGTTTTGATTAATCTTGGCTGCTTCTTCTAAAATATCTTTTACTAATTCTGAATTAACCTCTTTATACTTTTCAAGATCATTATAATTTTTATTATTTCTTAATTTATCAAAAAGAAACATCATGTCTTCGACTGGAGCAGTATAATTTGGCATTCCAGAACTCTAGAATAATTATTTAATTATTGCAATTTTGAAATGATTGCATCACCCATAGCTGATGTTGATACTTCTTTTTTTCCCTGAGAAAGAATATCTTTTGTTCTAAGACCATCATTTAAGACATCTTGTACAGCTTTTTCTAAAGCATCAGCTTCACTATCTAAATCTAAAGAGTATCTTAAAGCCATTGCAAAACTTAAAATTGAGGCTATTGGGTTTGCAATTTCTTTTCCAGCAATATCCGGTGCAGAACCATGAATAGGCTCATACATAGCTCTCATTTCTCCATCTTTATTTTTTGCACCTAAAGAAGCAGATGGTAATAAACCTAGAGATCCCGTTAACATTGAGGCTTGGTCTGAAAGCATATCTCCAAATAAATTGTCCGTAACAATTACATCAAATTGTTTTGGGTTTTTTAATAATTGCATTGCACAATTATCAGCAAGCATATGACTTAATTCTACATCTTTATATTCTTTGTCGTGTAGTTCTTGAACTTCTTCTTTCCAAAGTTGTCCTGCTTCCATTACATTTGACTTTTCACATGAAGTAACTCTATTTGATCTCTTTCTTGCTAAATCAAAAGCTACTTTTGCAACTCTGACTATTTCGCTAGTTGTGTATGAATGGGTATTAATCCCTTTTCTTTCACCATTTTCTATCGGCTTAATTCCTCTTGGTTCACCAAAATAAATTCCACCTGTTAATTCTCTGACTATCATAATATCTAATCCAGACACGATTTCTGGTTTTAAGGTTGAGGCATCAACTAATTGTTCAAAACAAATTGCAGGTCTTAAATTTGCAAATAGTTTTAATTCTTTTCTTAATTTTAATAAGGCTCTTTCAGGCTTTTTTGAAAACTCTAAGTTATCCCATTTTGGTCCACCAACTGCACCTAACATAACAAATTCACTTTCTAGAGCTTTGTAAAAAACTTCATCCGTGATTGGTGTCCCATGTTTGTCATAAGAACAACCTCCAGCTAAATCTTCATCAATTTCAAAATCTAGAGATTTATTTGAATTCAACCATAAAATAACTTTTTTAACTTCTTGAATAACCTCGGGTCCAATACCATCCCCTGGAAGAAGTAAAATTTTTCTTTTTTTAATTTTTATCATTAAATATCCATGGTTTATTATTTTTTAGATTTTCTTCAAAAGTTATAATTTTTTCTTTTTTGGCTAACGATAGTGCAATATCATCAAGTCCTTCTAACAAACATTTTTTCTTAAAAGGATCAATGTCAAACTTGATTTCACTATTTCCAAAAATTATTTTTTCTTCATTTAAGTCTATTGAAATTTCTTCTTTTCTTTTTGAATACTCTGATAATTCTTTTATTTTTTCTTCTGGCAGAGTAATTGGTAAAATTCCATTTTTGAAACAGTTGCTGTAAAAAATATCGGCATAACTAGAGCTTATCACACATGTTATTCCAAAATCTAGAAGTGCCCAAGGTGCATGTTCTCTTGATGAGCCACAGCCAAAATTTTTTCCTGCGATTAATATTTTTGATTGATTGTGAGGTTTTTGATTTAGAATAAAATCTTTAATTTCATTTCCATTATCATCGTATCTCATTTCAAAAAATAAGTTTTTTCCTAACCCTGTTCTTTTAATCGTTTTAAGAAATTGTTTTGGAATAATCATATCTGTATCAATATTTACTATTGGTAAATATGCTGGGATACTAGTAAGTGAATTAAATTTTTGCATTTTAGTTTTGATACTTTCTAACATCATCTAAGTTTCCAGAAATTGCAGCTGCAGCTGCCATTCCAGGACTTACTAAATGTGTTCTTCCACCTCTACCTTGTCTTCCTTCAAAGTTTCTGTTTGAAGTTGAGGCGCATCTTTCTCCTGGTTTTAATTTATCAGCATTCATGGCAAGACACATAGAACAGCCAGGCTCTCTCCATTCAAAACCTGAAGCTATAAATATTTTATCTAAACCTTCCTGCTCTGCTTGTTCTTTAACCAAACCTGAGCCCGGAACAACCATTGCCTGAACATGGGACGCTTTCTTTTTATCTTTTAATATTTTGGCAGCTTCCCTTAAATCTTCAATTCTACCATTTGTACAACTTCCTATGAAAACCTTATCAATCTTAATATCTGTAGCTAGTGTATCAGCTTTTAAGCCCATATAATTTAATGATCTTTCTAAAGAGTTCTTTTTATCTTCATCCTGTTCATTTTTAGGATTTGGAACTTTGCCATCTATAGTGATTACATCTTGTGGAGAGGTTCCCCAAGTAATCATCGGTAAAATATCTTCTGCAACTAAGTTGATTTCTTTATCAAATTTAGCTCCATCATCAGTTTTTAAACTTTCCCAATATTTCATAGCCTTATCCCAATTTTCATTTTTTGGAGACATCGGTTTACCCTTTAAATATTCAAATATTTTTTCATCAGGAGCAATTAACCCTGCTCTTGCTCCTCCTTCAATAGTCATATTGCAAATAGTCATTCGTTGCTCTACGCTTAAGGATGAAATTAGACTGCCGGCATATTCAATAACTGATCCTGTTCCTCCTGCAGTTCCAATATTTCCTATAATTTGTAAGATTACATCTTTAGAGGTAACTCCAATAGGAAGTTTTCCGTTAACATTGATTCTAAAATTTTTTGCTTTTTTTTGAACTAATGTTTGTGTTGCTAGAACATGTTCTACTTCTGAGGTCCCAATTCCAAATGCCAAAGCACCAAATGCACCATGTGTTGCTGTGTGGCTATCTCCACAAACAATTACTGTACCAGGTTGTGTAAAACCTTGTTCTGGACCAATTATGTGAACAATTCCTTGTCTCTTGTCATTCATTCCTAAATATTGAACTCCAAATTCCTTACAATTGCTTTCTAAGGTATCTACTTGAATTTTAGACTCTGCATCCGCTATTCCTTTAGATCTATCAGTAGTTGGAACATTATGGTCTGCAACCGCTAGTGTTAAGCCAGGTTGTCTAACTTTTCTATTAGAGTTTCTTAATCCTTCAAAAGCTTGTGGGCTTGTCACTTCATGTACTAAATGTCGATCAACAAATAATAGTGCTGTACCATCATCTTGTTGATCTACTAAATGATCATTCCAAATTTTATCGTAAAGAGTTAAAGGCATTGAAAAAAAAATTATTTTTTTTCTTCTGATTTTTCTATTTTTGGTTCTGCTTGAACTTCTGCTTGTTTTACAGGTTCTGCTTGAACTTCTGTTTGTTTTTCTGCTTCTGCAGCTACTGGTGCTAAAGTTTCTTCTGTTACCATTTCTGGTTTAACATCAACTTCTATACCAATTTTTTTTCTAATTTTTTCTGCAATTCTAGCTGATTTACCTGTTCTGTCTCTTAGGTAATATAATTTTGCTCTTCTAACTTTACCATGACGGATAACTGTAATTGTATCTATAACAGTACCATATAGCGGAAATGTTCTTTCAACACCTTCACCAAATGAAATTTTTCTAACTGTGAATGAAGAATTTATATCTCTGTTTTTTCTAGCTATACACACACCTTCAAAATATTGAATTCTATCTTTTTTACCCTCTGTAATTCTAACACCAACTTTTATTACATCTCCTGGAAAAAAATCTGGGATTTTCTTCTCTGATAGTATTTTTTTAACGTTTAGTTGATTTATTTCTTCAATTGTTTTCATATTAGTATTTATCAAATTAATTTTTCTTATATTTTTCCCATAAATCTGGTCTTCGGACGCGTGTTATAGCCTCTGATTGTGATAAACGCCAGTCTTTAATTTTGTTGTGATCTCCTGATAATAGCACTTCTGGAACGCTTTTTTCCTCCCAAATTTGAGGTTTTGTGTATTGAGGATACTCCAAAAGTCCGTTCTCAAAACTCTCATCAGTCTTTGATTGTTCATTTCCCAAGACACCTGGAAGCAATCTTAGAACACTATCTAGTACAACAAATGCTGCTGTTTCACCTCCAGATAAAATAAAATCTCCTATGCTAAGTTCCTCTATATTCCTTGTAGATAACAACCTTTCATCAACACCTTCAAAATGACCACAAATTAAACTAATAGATTTTTCTTTAGACAGTTCTAGTGCTAATTTCTGATCAAGCTTTTTTCCTTTTGGTGATAAATAAAAAATTCTTTCTCCTTCTTTTTTATTTTCATCAAGAGATTTTGCTAAAATATCAGCTTTCAACAACATTCCAGATCCACCTCCAAAAGGAGTGTCATCTACAGTTTTGTGTTTATCCTCAGCAGCATCTCTAATATTTACAACTTTTAAATCCCAAATTTTATTTGTTAAAGCTTTTCCATATAGCCCTTTATTTAAAGGGCCAGGAAAAAAATCAGGATAGAGTGTGAATATCTGAGCTTGCCACATAAATCCAACTATTTAGCTTCTTCCTTTGGAGCTTCTGCTGCTGGTGCTGCTTCTGCTTTAGGAGCTTCTTCCTTTGGAGCTTCTGCTGCTGGTGCTGCTTCTGCTTTAGGAGCTGCTGCTGGTGCTGCTTCGTCTCCTTCTTTTTTTCTTTCTTTTTTAGGAATAGCTTTACTTGGATTACTACCGTTTGCAGGCATTGCTATAATACCATTTTCACCTAAAATTCTTGCAACTCTAGTAGTTGGTTGAGCACCTTGACCTAACCAATATTTAATTCTTTCTGCTTCTAGTCCTACTCTTTCTTTTTTATCTTTTGGTAAAAGTGGATTAAAGAATCCTACCTTCTCAATAAATCTTCCATCTCTTGCACGACGACTGTCAGCTATAACTACTTTATATACTGGTCTTTTCTTTGTTCCACCTCTTGATAGTCTTATTTTTATCATTTTTTTTCCTTTTTTTATTTAAGTTGATTTAGTAGCTCTGGAGGTATTCCTTTATCAGACATACCCTTCAGGTTTCCTTTTGACATCTTCTTCATCATTTCAGACATCATTTTAAATTGCTTAAGCAATTTATTGATAGTGGCCGCATCTGTTCCAGAGCCATTAGCAATTCTTTTTTTCCTAGAACCATCTATGATTTTAGGATTCCCTCTTTCTTTTTTGGTCATAGACAAAATTATTGCTTCGTTTTGAGTAATAATACTTTCATCAATTCCTGCAGCATCCATCTGTGACTTCATCTTTGAAACACCTGGCATAAATGACATTATTCCTTCTATACCACCCATTTTTTTCATTTGTCTTAGTTGGGATAGATAGTCCTCCATAGAAAATTGTCCTTTTTTCAAATTTTCTTCAGCTTTTTTTAAATTTTCTTCACCAAGATCTTCTGCTGCTTTTTCTACAAGGGAAACAATATCTCCCATTCCTAGTATTCTATTTGCTATTCTATCTGGATGAAAAACTTCTAAGTTTTCTATTTTTTCTCCTACCCCTAAAAACTTAATTGGCACTTGAGAAACATATTTCATACTAAGAGCTGCACCACCTCTTGCATCACCATCGGCTCTAGTTAAAACAATACCTGTTAAGTTTACCGTATTTTTAAATTCTTTTGCAACTTCTGCAGCAACTTGCCCTGTTAAAGAATCTGCAACTAAAAATGTTTCAGTTGGATTGATTATATTCTCTATTTGTTTAATTTCGCTCATCATCTGAAGGTCAATTTGAGTTCTACCAGCTGTGTCAAACAATATAATTTCTGCTCCATTTAAGCTTGCAGCACTAACTGCTCTTCTACAAATGTCTGCTGGTAATTGTCCTTCAATTATAGGAAGTGTTAAAATATTATTTTGTTCTCCTAAAGACCTTAATTGTTCTTGGGCAGCAGGCCTGTAAACATCAAGGCTAACCATCATTATCTTTTTCTTTTTATTTTTTTCTAAGTATTTGGCTAATTTTGCTGTTGTTGTAGTTTTACCAGAACCTTGAAGACCAACTAGCATCATTGGAACTGGCGGAACTGCATTTAAATTAATATCTGTGTTGCTTTCGCCTAAAAGGCTTACTAGTTCATCATAAACAATTTTAACAACCATATCTCCTGGTGAAGTTGATCTGATTATCTCTTGACCTAATACTTTAGGTTTAACTTTTGTTATAAAATCTTTAGCTACATCTAAAGAGACATCAGCTTCTAAGAGGGCCTGCCTAATAGCCCTTAAACCCTCATCTACTTGCTTTTCGTCAAGTGAAGGTGCTTTTTTTAAAGAAGAAAAAATTTCTTCGAATTTATTTGTTAAGTTTTCAAACATATTTATTACGCACAGCAGTTTCGCACTAGTGGGCGAATATCGCTGACTAGTGTTGATCTCTTTGTTTCCAAAGACACCACAAATTTAACGTTTTTGTGGAAACGAAATCAACCTATAATAGAGGTTCAAAAAGTCAATAAATAAGTTAAATATCTGTATATGGATATTAAAGCATTTAAAATGGATGGTTTAGGCAATGATTTTGTAATTATTGATCAAAGAAGCCAAGATTTTAATTTAGATAAAGATCAAATAATTAAGATATGTGATCGTAGTTTTATTGGATGCGATCAACTCATCCTAATTAAGAAAAATAAAGAAATAGATGCAAATGTAGAATTTTTTAATTCAGATGGAAGCATATCTGGTGCTTGTGGAAATGGCACTAGGTGTGTTGCAGATCTTCTATCAAAAGAAAGTGGTAAAAAAGAAATAACGCTCTTAACAACTTCTGGCTCACTAAAATCAAAAATTTTAGGAAATAATTTAGTCGAGACTGAAATTGGTATACCAAAAGTTAATTGGCAAGAAATTCCATTAAGTAAGCAGCTAGATACTCAAGACTTAAAAATTGAAATTATAGATAGAAATACTACCAAACATATTGGTGGAATAGCCATAAATGTTGGCAATCCGCACATAATTTTTTTTGTAGATGATATTGAAGCATTTGACTTAAAAAATATTGGTCCGAAAATTGAAAATCATCCTCTATTTCCTGAAAAATGTAATGTGACCCTGGCCAAAGTTATAAATAGAAATTTAATAAAAGTAAAAGTTTGGGAAAGAGGAGCTGGACTTACCAAGGCTTGTGGGACGGCAGCTTGTGCAACAGCTGTTGCAGCTAACATTAATAATCTGGTAGAAAAAACTACAGATATAGAGTTTGCATTAGGTAGTTTAACAATTTCTATTGATGAAAGAAATAGCATTCATATGAAAGGACCTGTGTCTGATATTAAAAATATCAACATTAAGTTGTAATGGGAATTTTTGATAAATTTAAAATTGGTTTTAAGAAAAGTGCTTCTACATTTACATCTGGTTTAAGAGATATAATTGTAAAAAAAGAAATAGATGACAAAACATTAGATCAAATTGAAGAATATTTGATTCAATCAGATGTTGGTCTTGTTGCAGCTGAAGAAATTAAAAAAATTATTGCTCAAGAAAAAATTGACCCCAAAAAAGATATTATGAATGAGGTAAACTTGATTCTTAGAAACTATATAGTTACTTTAATGAAACCTTTGGAAAATGAGAATTTTTTTAATAAAAAAGAAAAACTTAATGCAGTCCTAGTATCGGGAGTTAACGGGGTTGGAAAAACAACAACTATTGGAAAAGTTGGTAAAATTTTAAAATCTAATGGTAATAAAGTTATGTTTTCTGCCTGTGATACGTTTAGAGCAGCTGCTATAGAACAATTAGAAAGTTGGGCTAATAAAATTGATGTGCAAATTACAAAATCTACTCAAGGATCCGACCCGGCATCAGTTGCCTACAAGGCAATAGAAGAGGCATTAAAGAACGATTTTAACCATGTTTTGATCGATACGGCAGGGAGATTACAAAATAAAAAAAATTTAATGGAAGAATACAAAAAAATTGCCCATGTAACAAAAAAAATAGATCCAGATGCTCCTCACGATGTAATCCTAGTGCTTGACGCAACCTCTGGCCAAAATGTTATCAGTCAAGTTGAAGAGTTTAACAAAATTATACCTCTTACTGGTTTGATAATGACAAAATTAGATGGTACTGCAAAAGGAGGAATTTTATTAGCCCTTGCTAAAAAATATAAGCTTCCAATAATTGCTCTTGGACTTGGTGAAAAAGAGGATGATTTACAAATTTTTAATGCAGAAAAATTTGCAGAAGCATTTACTCAAATTAATTGATTAAATTATTCGAAATTAAAGGTTTATAATAATTACATTTATAATTTTCTTTTAATTGTGAGTGACCACAGTTTTTTGCGATCGATGAAATTATAAATTCAAATTTTCCACTAGAAGGATATTGATTTAACTTTTTATTAGTAATATCGAATTGAAAATTTTTATTAATATTTTTAATAGCACTAATCATAACTAATGTATTATTATCTTTTAATAAATAATAAGCAAAATCTTCAGGGAACACTGGAAAATCATACTCTTCTAAAAAAAATTTAGCCTTTGAAGGAAACCACTCGTATGAAATTAGAGGAAGTGAAGTTTTTGTTTTATAGTTATAGATATAAAGATCCTGAGGAAAATCAGTTATATAATTAGATTCTTCCCCTCGTGCTAAAATAGGTTTTTCTCTAGTTTTAAAATAAAGACTAAAATTTTCATCATGTGAATTCATCTGACCTATATGAAAAAAATTATCCGCAGAATAATCTTTTTCATCCGCATAAGTAAAATTAGCTACAAAGATTATAATAAATAAAGTCCTAACAATTTTTTTCATACTTATTGTATAAATATGAAATTTGTAAATTATTTGTTTAGATTGTGGCTTAATTTATTTAAACTTTTCTCTTAACTATATATACCCCACCAAAAACAAGGGCTGTCCCTATATAATGATAATACTCGAGTTGCTCATTAAAGAATAAAACTCCATAAATAGCACTATAAACTGTAAAAATGTAAAGAGTAAATCCAGTTATAGATGCCCCAAGTTTTTTTTGTGCCATTGTATACAAGGTAAAAGCTATAATTCCCGGTGAAATAGCTGCAAATAAAACCCACATAAAAAAATCAGAATTAAATACAGTTCTTACAAAAAAAGCTTCTTCGATTAGATAAAATGGGAGCAAGCTAACCACTCCAAAAAATGCAATCAAAGTAAATCTATCAAAAATTTTTAGATTAGTTTTCCAATAAAATAGATAAATAGAATAAAGAGCCCAACCTATTGCAGAAGCTAGCATCCAGAGGTCACCAATTGTGAATTTAAGACTAATTAATAAAGATAAATCACCTTTAATAATAATGGCAAAAACACCTATTAAACATGAAACTAGTCCAATAATCCTAAGAAGATTGATTTTTTCCTTAAAAAATAAACTTGAGATTATGATTATAAAAATTGGAGAAGAGGAATATATAATTCCCATGTTGGTAACCGTTGTTGTTTGACCAGCTAAAAATGGAAAAGCTCCACAAACTCCACAACCCATCGATCCAATGAAAAATATTCTTTTATATTCTTGTTTTACAAACTTAAAATTTTTTTTTAAAGAACTGTAGGTGAATGGTAGTAATATTAAAAAAACTGCAGTCCATCTCCAAAAAGCTAAAGATATTGGAGGAACATACTCAACCCCACCTCTTGCAACGATTAAGTTGCTAGCCATAAAAATTGGTTGAATAAATAATAATAAGAAAGGTAAATAGCTATTTTTAGAATTATTCACTTAAAAGAAGATTTAATTCTTGTCGAAAAAAGCTTCGTAGAACATCATAAAAATTGCTACTGCCATTAAAATAAACACTGGCAATATATCCCAAAATCCTATCATCGAAGATCTAGTTAAAGTTGTTGCAAGGCCAATAAGAAATAATGTTGCAAGGCCTGACCCGATTAGAGTTGTTATTTTATTTAGCATATTTTTTACAATTTTTTTCTAGCCAGTTAGCTACACCTAGAAATCTTAAATCATCTAGCTTGTCTCCAATTAGCTGTATACCTAATGGTAAATTATTTTCTCCAACAAGTAAAGGTAATGAAATAGATGGTAGACCCATATAAGTCCAAATAGTACAAAATTCAGGGCTTCCAGTGCTCTTGAGACCCTTAGGTGCAACCCCTGCTGATGATGGAGTTAACACCCCATGATAATCTTCAAAAACCTCTTTATAAGATTCATAACTTCTCTTCATAAAATCTATCGCTTCAGCATATTCTTTGGCTGAGTATTTTAGTCCTCTTTCAATTGCACTGACCATTTCTTTAGAAAGATGTTTTTTTGATTTTTTATAATAACCTTGAAAATTATTTGCCATATCTGTTTCATGAATTATTTTATGGTATTTTGGAATATCATCAAAATAGGAAGGGGTATCGAATACTTCAATATTTTTTTTAAAAGTTTTTATAAAGAACTCAAAAGATTTTTGTGACTCTTTATCAATATTTTTCCAGTTTTTTGTTTTATAAAAAATAAATTTTGGCTCATAAAGTGGTCCTTTTTTACAAACAGTTAACATTTCATCTGCCGCATAATGAATAGTTGATGGATCGTATAAATCTTTTTTTATTAATGATTTTGCAAATAGGGCAACATCTTCTACCGTTTTTCCGAACACTCCGATGTGATCTAATTTATCAGATTGTCTCATCACTCCACTTCGTGAAATCAACCCATAAGAGGGCTTATAACCAACAACTCCACAGTAAGAAGCAGGTCTAATAATTGAGCCGTTAGTTTGTGATCCAATTGATAATGGTGCCATATGTGCTGCTATAACAGCCGCAGACCCACTTGATGATCCTCCAGGTGTTCTTGAATTATCATGTGGGTTAGTAGTTTTGCCTGGGTGAAAATATGCAAGTTCAGTGGTTACAGTCTTTCCCATTACTATTGCCCCCTCAATCTTAAGTAGATTAACAACTTCAGAATCTTGTGAGCTTGGCATTTTTTTTCTGACAGGAGAACCACATTCAGTAGGCATTTCAAAAGTACCTATTATATCTTTAACTGCTATTGGTAGACCGTGCAAAGACCCAAGAGGTTTTCCTGATTTTCTATACTCATCTGCTTCAGCAGCTTTTTCTAAAAGCTTTTTTTTATCAAAATATTCCCACGCCTTTACATCTTTTTCAAATTTTTCAATTCTCTCAATATATTGATTACAAACCTCTACTGAAGAAATCTGACCCGATTTTAAGTGCTCAACTAATTTATTAGTTGTTAGAGTAAATATATTTAACATTTTAAATTATTTAGTTTGCAAATAACGTTTCTGGTAGCCACAAAGCAATACCTGGAAACATATACATAAGAAACATAGCAAATATTACTATTCCTAAGAAAGGCATAATTCCGGCAAATATTTCCATCAATTCAACATTTTTCTTTTGAACGCCCTTTAAGTAATAAGCGGACATAGCCATGGGAGGTGTTAAAAATGATGTTTGTAAATTTAGAGCGATTAACATTGCAAAGAAATATGGATTAACATCAAACACCTCAAGTAAGGGTAAAAATATTGGAACAAATATAATTAGAATTTCAGTCCATTCTAATGGCCATCCTAAAAGAAAAATTATTACTTGAGTAATAATTAAAAATTGCCAAGTTGATATTTCAATTGATGTAAAAAAATGTTCAAAAATTTCATGACCACCTAGATAAGAAAATACAGACGAAAAAGTCCAAGAACCAATGAATAACCACATAATCATCGCTGTAGTTTTTGCTGTTAGAAAAACAGACTCTTTAAAGCTTTGCCATTTAAGTGTTTTGTAAAACCAAGATAACAATATAGCACCAAATGCTCCTGCTGCTGCTGCCTCTGCTGGCGTTGCTATACCTGCTAAGATTGTTCCAAGAACTAACATAATTAATCCAAAAAGAGGAACAAAAGAAACTAATACTTCTTTTAAAATTTCAGCTCGTGGCGGAATATCTTCTGCTCTTGGCTTAGGTGCAATTGATGGTTGGAGCCAAGCTCTACCTACTGCATAAGCTATATAAAGTCCTGCAAGTAAAAGTCCTGGAAAAATTGCTGCAGCAAATAATCTCAAAGGAGATAACTGAGCTATTACTGAATAAACAATTAACATGATACTAGGTGGAATTAAAATACCCAAACATCCACCCGCACAAATTACTCCTGAAGCAAATTTTTTATCATATCCTGCTTTAACCATTGCAGGCCAAGCAAGTAGACCCATTAGGGTTACAACGGCACCAATAATTCCTGTGGCTGTAGAAAATAAAGTACATGTTATTAGAGCAGCTACTGCCATTGAAGCTGGCAATCTGTGAGCTGCAAGTCTTATTGCAAAAAATAATTTTGATACAATTCCAGCTCTTTCAACTAGATACCCCATAAATAGAAATAGTGGGACGGCGGTGAGCACGTTATTATCCATAACGGTATAAGTATTTTTTACAAATAAAGAAAATATCCTATTATCAAATATGTGATCCATTAAAGCAGGATCGTAATAAGCATAATATCCAAAACCTATTCCCATAGCCATTAAAGTGAAGGCAATTGGAAAACCTAATAGCACCGCAAATAAAAATATCCCCATCATGAAGATGGCAACTTCTGGATTTGTTAAACTAAATAACATCTTTTTGATCCTCGTCCTGCGCTGTTCTCATTAAAATTTGTTCTGTTTCTTCTGCAACAACCATTCTTGCTGGCCAATGTCCAGTTTTAATACAAATAATTGCTCTAAATACTTCGGCTATTCCCTGAATAACTAAAAATACTCCCGCAGCTGGTATTAAGGATTTTACCATATAAATATTAATTTGTGCTGGGCTACTCCAACTAGTTTCTTTTATCTTCCAAGCAAGTGCAGCATATTCATAGCCATAAAATGCTAAAGACACGACACCAGGAAAAAAGAAAATAAAATAAAGTACTAAATCAATATAGCCTTGTGTTCTTGGTTTAAATAATCTGTAAATTACATCTCCTCTAACATGAGATTCAGTTGCTAAACAATAAGCACCTGACATCATTAATATTGCACCATACATCTGCATGCTAAAGTCAAAATTCCAAAGTGTTGGCTTATTAAATACATAGGCCATCATAACTTCATAACAAGTTCCACCCATCAAAATAACTATACACCAAGAAAAAGCTTTACCTATCGAAGTGCTTAACGTGTCAGCTAATTTTATGTAGGCTCTCATCATGATTGGATAGGATACTCTAATTTTGTTAAAAACTGTACTATAAAAAAAGGGGGCCGAAACCCCCTTCTTAAATTATTAAAAAGTTAATTAGATTTTAACTTTTCCAATTGGTCCAAACTCATTTTCATAAGCTAGTTTGTAATTAGGCTGATTCATCAGCAAGTACTTCATTACTTTCTTAGCGTATGCTTTTTGAGAGTCTACCACTTTTTTGAAGAATGCATCTTTTCCAGAGAATTCTCCAACAACTTTATCCCAACCTTTTAACTGTTCAGCTAAAATAGCATCAGATGTTTGGTAAACGTTAACCTTATGTGTGTTCATCAAATCAGCTAAACTGTCAGAATATCTAACAAGTGCTTTGAAGTAGTTATCTGAGTTAGCAGCATAAGCAGCGTTCTTCAAGATAGCTTGATGAGCAGGTGAAAGGCTGTTCAGTCTCTTCGTGTTCATAGGAATTTCAAACATCTCTTGAGATTGGTGGAAACTTCCTAAGTGATAGTGTTTAGAGACATCTTGCATTCCAAACTGTGAGTCTGATGTTGGGTTGTTAAACTCAGCAGCATCGATCAAACCAGTTTTCATTGCTGGTTGGATTTCACCACCTGGTAATTGTCTTACGACCATTCCCATAGCAGTTAAAACGTTAGTCGCTAGACCAACTGTTCTATACTTCATACCTTTAACATCAGATACTTTAGTTACATTCTTTTTGAACCAACCAAAAGGTTGTGCTGGCATAGGCATATGAAAGAATCCAGTGTAGTTATATCCAACACTAGCTACTGCTTCTTCATATAATTTTCTTCCTCCACCATACTCCATCCATCCCATAACTTCTTGAGATGACATTCCGTATGAAGGACCAGTTCCAAAAAGTGAAGCTGCAGCGTTTTTACCGTACCAATACGCAGTCACCCAGTGACCCATATCAACGATTCCATCGCTTACCGCCGCTCCGATTTCTGAAGTTTTAACAATTGCGTTTACAGGCTGAAGATCAATTTTAAGTGATCCACCTGACATATCGCTAACCATGTTACAGTAGTCTTGCGCCATTTCAAAAAAGATGTTTGCGCCTGAAGGCCAAGCAGCTTGCATCTTTAATACAGTAGCGTGAGATCCTGCAGTTGCAATATTTGGCATTGCAACAGTTGCTGCAGCTACAGCACCAGCTTTAGCAGCAGTCTTAAAGAACTTACGTCTTGAAGAAGTTGAATTCTTCAATGATTTTTTTTCTTTAATCATTATTTCTCTCTCCTTGTTATTTATATTAGTTAATTAACTATTATGATTTTAAGCACAAAATATAATTAGAGTCTAATGAATACTCCTTAGTTTTGTTGTAAAGACACTTGTTATATAAGGCTAATTCAATGGTACGACTATTATGACTACAACTTTAAATTGCATTATTTTTTAAATGTTAAGCTTGCCCACAAGCTAAACCAGTCTGATTTATATTTTAGTTTTTCTATATAATTTGCTTTGTCCAACTTAACTGCACTCAATAAATAGGTTCTATTTTCAAAAATCCTTATTTTTCCTACTCCATTTGGGTTTGTTTTTACAATTTCCTTGTAGCTATTTTCTTCATCTCTACTGAAGATAGTAATTTGCCAGTTTTCTAGAGGGCTACCCTTTTCAAATAGTTGAAACTCAAATATCTCCTCCTTTAAGTTATATGGTGAAGTTAAAGCAATAATCTCAAAGTCTAATTTTGGCTTTTGAATAAAAAAACTTTTATTACCATTTGTCATTAATGCTTTTGCAAATCTTCGATAACTCTCTGTGGGCAGCTTATTTTTATCAAATTTGTTTAAAATGCTTTCAAAATTTTGCTCTTTTAAGAAATCTTCAAACTTTTCAATAGACTCATATTTTAGGAATTCATAATTTGTTTCATAATTTAAAATATGAAAACCTTTATCTAAAATTAGTGTTTGGATGGCTGGAAAATTTCCATCTCTTTGAGATAAATTTATTACTTTATTTTTGTTTTCTAAATATAAATTTTTTTTATTTGGATCATAGTAACCAAATGGAGAGCCATTAAAATTTTGGCCTACCTTAATATGTATCTTGGACACTTCATTATTATTAAATTTAAAATTAATTGGCTCAAGCCATAATTCGTGGGCATGCACATTAAACTTTAAAAAAGTAGTCAATAATAATATTACAAAAAAATAGAAAATCTGATTTAATAAGTTAATGTTTTTTAAAATATTTATATTTTTATTATTTTTCATTAAGTCATCTTATGCTCATGAACTACGTCCAGCAATTGCAAATCTTAACATTTATGAAAAAGATAATATTGTAAATGCTACGCTATCAATTCGATTAAATCTTGAGGCAATAATTGCTGAAGTGAATATGGATCACTCTAACACAGAAGAATCTGAAAAGTCAGGTCAATATGAAAGCTTAAGAACTATGAATGCTGATGAATTGCTTAAAAAATTTAATTCCAAAATAAGAGACCTTCAAAACAAAATTTACTTAACTTCTGCTAATTCTAATTATGGCTTAACTCTAGTGGATGTGGACATACCCGAGGTTGGCAATACTGATATAATTAGAGATACCGTTATTAACTTTGATATTAAAAATATCAAAGATGAAGACTTAAAATTTTCTTGGGATAAAAATTTAGGATCCATCATTTTAAGAGTTAATTCTAAAAATAATGAGGGTTTATACTCAAAACTAATTGAAAGTAATGATAAATCAGAATGGTTTAGTATAACAAACAAAAGAGAAGAAAGGCTTATAGACAATGTTAAATCTTATACTCAATTAGGTTTTAAGCACATAATACCTAAAGGTTTAGACCATATATTATTTGTTATCGCTTTATTTCTTCTCTCTTCGAAATTAAAGCCTTTGGTATTGCAGGTTTCAATTTTCACTATAGCGCACACAATAACATTATTTCTTGGTGCTTTAGATGTAATAAAAATACCCTCAATAATTGTTGAACCTATCATTGCTCTATCAATTTGTTTTATTGCTATTGAGAATCTATTTACTGAAAATATAAAAAAAATGAGACCCTACATAATTTTTATTTTTGGATTACTCCATGGTTTAGGGTTTGCTGGGGTTTTAAATGAAATTGGAATTTCAGACGGGTTATTTATTTCAAGTCTTATTTCTTTTAATATTGGAGTAGAGGTAGGTCAAATTAGTGTAATACTTTTATCTTATATTTTTATCTCATTATTATTTCAGAATAAACCTTGGTACCGTAATAGAATTACTAGGCCTCTTTCATTAGTAATTGCGTTGATTGGCTTTTATTGGTTTTTTAAAAGAATATTTTTTTAATTTAAATTAATTTTTCATTCTCATAAATGCAGCACTTATCTTCAGGTATATGTAAGTCTACTTTATCTAATGGAACTTCTGTTTCTCTACTTATTTTAGATTTTATTGTAAGATTTCCAATCTTTGCCGTAAGCAATTTATAGTTTCCAAGATCTTCCACTTTTTCTACATTCGCACTAATTACGTTTTCTTTTTGATCTTTGGCTATCTTAATAAACTCTGACCTTATGCCTAATTTAATTTTTTTATCTTTTAATTTTGATAGATCTGTACTTGTTTTAATTAAAGTATCATTAATTTTAACACTATTGGCTGATGATGCATCAGTTTCAAATAAATTCATTGCTGGAGAACCTATAAAATATCCAACAAAAGTAGTATTAGGTCTTTCAAATAATTCTTTGGGTGTTCCTGTTTGAACCACTTCACCTTCACTCATAACAACTATATTATCAGCAAAAGTCATGGCTTCGTTTTGATCGTGCGTAACGTATACGAGAGTCGTTTTGTATTGTTCATTTATTTCTTTAAGATTTCTTCTTAATTTAAATTTTAAATCAGGATCTATAACTGTTAATGGTTCATCCATTAAAACTGCTGCTACATCTTCTCTTACAAGTCCTCTGCCAAGAGAAATTAATTGTTTTTGATCGGCTGTAAGTTTTCTAGCAGGCAAATTTAAGAAAGATCTTAAATTTAATGTCTCTGCAACAGAATTAACTCTTTCATCCACTATTTCTTTAGAAAAATCTCTACATCTCAAAGGGAAAGCCAAATTATCATATACAGTCATAGTGCTGTAAATTACTGGGAACTGGAAAACTTGCGCAATATTTCTATTTTCAGTTTTAAGATCCGTAACATCTTTGTCGTCAAATAATATTTTTCCTGATGAAGGCCTTACTAACCCTGATACAATATTTAACATTGTTGTTTTACCACATCCAGACGGGCCTAAAATTGCATATCTCTTTCCATCTTCCCAGGTCATTGAAAATGGGTTTAGTGCATAAGTTGGATTTGCATCGTTTGGATTATATGAATGAGATATCTTATTTAAATTAATTTTAGACACTACTACCTCCAAATGGAGATGAGGCTAAATTTCCAGTTTCATCAAATGCATAAGCTTTGTTTGATTTAAAATTAATTTTAACTTTATCTCGAATTTTAAAATCCATAACTTCTTCTATACTAGTTATAATTTTTGCATTTCCTCTAGTTAGATGGAGTAGGGTTTCTGAACCACTAATTTCTGCTAGCTCTACTTCAAACTCAAATCCATTATCATTTAATTCTACATCTGATGCTCTTATGCCAAAATTAAAATTTTTATCTTTTATTTTTGATAAATGATCTGGAATATCTATTTCAATATTTTCAAATTTTATTTTATTAGAATCTATCTCAGCTTTTAAAATGTTCATTGGTGGATCATTTGAAATAGCTGCAACTTTTAAATTTTTAGGGTTTTCAAATATTTCTTTTGCAGCACCCACTTGAAGCACTTTACCCTCATCAAGAACAATAACTTCACCATTAAGTTCCATTGCTTCTCTAGGATCTGTTGTTGAAAAAATTACAATACTCTCTTCTGATAGGCCATTAATGAATATGTTTTTAAACTCTTCACGCAACTGCTCTCTTAATTTGTAATCTAAATTAACCAATGGCTCATCTAATAATAAAATTTTTGCATTTTTTACCAGTGATCTTGCAACTGAAACTCTTTGTTGTTGACCGCCTGATAATTCTTGAATTTTTCTTTTTTCATAGCCCTCTAATCCTACTAATTTTAAAGAATTAAAAACTTCTTCATTAATCTTTTGAGGATCTAAACCTCTCTGTTTTAATGGAAAGGCTATATTTTCAAAAACATTTAAGTGAGGGTAGTTAATAAATTGCTGATAAACCATAGCAATATTTCTTTCCCACACTGGTATCTCTAAAAAATTCTTACCTTCAAATTTAATTGTTCCACTATCTGGCATAAGTAATCCAGCTATTGTTTTTAATAGAGTCGTTTTCCCAGAAAGTGTTCTTCCTAAAACTGTATATAATTTTCCCTTTTCAAAATTAAAAGAGATTTTTCTCAACTGTAACTCTTCAGTTAATTTATATGATAAATTTTCACCAACTAAATTCATTATTTAATTGCTCCAGACAAATTTCCTTTTGACAAATATCTTTCAACAATAAATGCAACTACGATTAATGGTGCTACAGAAACTAATGCTGAAGCAGATAAGCTCCACCATGGTGTAATTGAAGAATTTAAGGCAACTATTTTAACTGGTAATAATTGTACTTCGGTAAAAGTTAGAATAAATGCAAAAAAGAAATCGATCCATCCAAATATTATACAAAACATTCCAGCAACAATTAAACCTGGTATTGAATTTGGTAATACGACTTTAAAAAATGCTTGGTAAGGATTGCATCCATCTATTAATGCTGTTTCATCTATTTCTCTCGGTACCTTGTTAAAGAAGTCAACCATAATCCAAACTGCTATAGGCATTAACAAAACAATATAAACGACTATCAGCCCGATTAGACTATCTAATAAATTTACAGCTCCTAAAAATAAGAAAAAAGGTATTGATAAAACAATTGGTGGCATAATTCTTTGAGAAATAAAAAAGAAGGTAATGTCGTTATTTTTTATGGGACCTGCTTTAAAAGTATATCTTGAAAGTGCATAAGCAGATAAGGTTCCAAGGATTATACTTATTAAACTTGCAGTACATGTTACAAACAGACTGTTAAAATAAGGTTCAACAATATCTACCCCTCCTTCTGCTGGTGATTTAATTAAAACCCTCCAACCTTCTAGGTTTGGTTCAAAATCAACCCATGGAATATAAGTAACACCTCCATTAACTGAATTAAAATCTTTGAAGGAAGTTGTAAGTGCCCAAAGAAAAGGTGCCACAACAAATACTGTCCAAATTGTTATAAAAAAATATTTTAAAAATGTATATAGTTTTCCCATATTTAATCTTTTAGTAATAATTTAGTTAATACTTTTGCAATAACAGTTAAGCTTATGATCATTATTATTAAATATGTGAATGACATTGAAGCTGCATATCCCATTTGAAACTCTCTCAAACCTTTAATAAAAATATAAAAACTTGAAGTCTCAGTTGAGGTTCCTGGACCACCAGAGGTTAACACATAAACTGTATCCATTATCTTTGAGGCTTCAATCAATCTAATAATAATTGCACCGATAGATATAGGTGCCATTAATGGAAATGTTACATAGATAAATTTTCTGACTGGGCTAGCTCCATCAATTGCAGCTGCTAAAAATGGTTCCTTTGGAAGTGATAAAAGGCCTGCTAACAATAGTAAAAACATAAAAGGTGTCCACTGCCAAACCTCAACAATAATTACAGTAAATTTAGCTAAAGTAGGGTCTGTGAGCCATTTTGGTGAAAGACCAAAGTTACCCAGAATATCATTTACAGGACCTAGAGATTCATGAAAAAAAGTTCTCCAAATAACAGTCATGATAACTGGTGTGGTCATCATAGGTATTAAAAATAATACTCTAAAAAACCTTTGAAACTTAATTTCCTTCCAGACCATGTGTGCTAATGCAAAACCAATTACATATTGAAGAACAACAGTTGTTACTGACAAAAAACTTAATCTAAAAAATGATTCCCAGAACCTTGGGTCATCTGTAAATAATCTTATATAGTTTTCAAGGCCTATAAAATTTAAACCATTATAACTATTCCACCCTGATAAACTTAAACGAACTACAAATATTATCGGGAAAATTAAGATACCTATAAGAACAAATAAACCAGGAAATAGAAAAATGTATTTATGTTTAAAGTTCATGACTTTGAATATTGATTATATTGCATGTATATGGCCACCTAATTAAAGGTGGCCATATAAGATTATTTTTATAACTTATTGTCTTCCATTTTGACACCAACAGCATAATCCTCTTGTACTGCTGATTTACCAACTCTTTTGACAATTGCTTCCCACTCTTTAGCAACTTCATCCAAAGCTTCTTGAGGAGATAGCTGACCAGCTAAAGCCTTAGAAGTTCCAGTTGCAACTGCACTAGTGAACTCAAATACACCACGAACTCTTAAAGGGAAAACTCTATTCTTACTTTTTTCCATGTCTTTAAGTGTTTTAGTGTAAGATTCTGCAATCTCTTTATCCCAACCCATTGTATCTATGTAAAGATTTGGATCGAAATCAGAGTTTTTAAATGGATTAACACCAAAGTTACCAATAGCTAAGTCAGCTTGGTGGTTTGCTCCATTAGAAAAGAAACAAAGATAATCAAACGCCATCTCTTGAACTTTACTTTTCTTAGCAACACCTACTGCCCAACCCCATACAATGTACGGTGCTTGGTTGTATTGGTTCTCCCATTTGCCAGTAACTCTGTTCCAAACTTTGTCTGCGCCTGGAAGAGGAGCTGTACCTACTTTATTTTTAATAGGACTATCATCTTGCATTGCTGCAATAAAAGCATCATCCCATGAAAAACTAAATAGAGTTTGTCCACCACCAAATGATCCAATTTCATCACCTAGTCCAAAGTTAATTCCTCCTGGAGGAACATACTTAGTAGCTTCTACCCAGTCAGTTAAAGCTTCAACAAACCCTGGATTGTTAACATTTGGTTTCATAGTTTCTAAATCAAAAAAGAAACCACCTGGAGTTCTAGGATTTTTAGCATACGCTACTGATCTACTGAAAAAAGCTGCGAACATTAAGTCGTCTTTTTTCATAACTTCAGCTGAACCGTATTCTTTTTCTCCATCTCCATCCCAATCCCAACCATTAAAGTATTTGGCCATTTCGCCATATTCTTTCCAAGTTGTAGGAACTTTTAACTCTTTACCAGTGTCTGCTTTGTATTTTTTTTGCATTTCAGGATTATCTATTACGTCTTTTCTGTATTTTAGATAATGTCTGTCTCCATCAACTGGATATTGGTACATAGTTCCATCCCAAGAAGAAACACCCACATGAGATTTTGTAACGTCTTTCATCTCTTTTGTGTTCATGTATTTTTTTGGAACTGGTGCTAAATACTGTCTCCAGTCATTTATAAAGTTAGAAAAACCAAATACGATATCGTATGGGGCTTGACCAGCTTTAAAAGGAACCATAGCTTTTGCATACAAATCACCTGCAGGTGTATGTGTTACATCAACTGTTGCGCCGGTTAGTTTTGCAAACTGTTCAGCATGAAGAGCTGTAGGCTGTCCGATTACTGGAACTGCGTGCGTATTTATTTTAAGAGTTTTTCCTTTATAATTTTTCTTAGAAATTTCTTCATAAGAACAATCACCTGGAATATCTCCTGTCGCTTTGATATGTGGAAATTGATCACTCCACTTATCTGCATAAGCTGGACTAAATATCAGAATTCCTGATATCATAGCACTTAAGCAAGTTTTTATTATTTTCATTACTCTCTCCTTTTTTTATTATTATGGAACTAAAACAGCTCTTCCCTTAACTTTACCCTCGTTAAGATCATGAAGTGCTTTATTAGCATCGCCTAATTTATATTCTTGCATAGAAAGCGTAACTAACCCTTTGTTAGCTAACTCCATCAGCTCATATAACTCAGACCACGTTCCCACTAAATTTCCAACAATTGTTTTTTCTGAAATAATTACATCGACAGCTAGAACTCTGATTTCTTCACCATAGCCAACGATATAATAGTATCCACTTCCTGCTGTCATTTTGATACCCATTGCAGTGGATCCTTTTTCACCAACAAAATCGATTACAGCTTCACCACCTTTACCTTTGGTAAGTTCTAAAACTCTTTCAACTTCATTGCCATCAATCAAAACTCCTTCATCACCACCAAGTGACATCGCATGTTTTAATGCTTCAGCAGATTTTTCAACAATAATAATATTTGCAGCACACATTGCTTTCAAACATTGAATTGCTATATGACCCAGTCCACCAGCTCCAATAATTACGCAAGTCTGACCTGGTAATAAATGTCTAGTAGCTTTTTTAACAACTCTATAAGCGGTAAGCCCTGCATCAGAAAATGGTGCAACATCTTTTGGCGCTAATATTGTTGGTAGTTTAATTAAGTTACGAACACTAGTTTTAAGCAGTTCAGCATATCCACCTTCTTTAATGTTTAGTCCTGGAAAGGCACCTTCTTCGGCATGCTGATCTAAGCCTCTACGACAGCTTAAACAAGTTCCATCTGTTCCAGAAATGATTGGGTGCAAAATTACTGGATCACCCTTTTTAAATCCAACGACATCCTTGCCCACTTCTTCAACCCAACCTGCATTTTCATGACCCATAACCATGGGTAATAAATCTCCTTTAGGATCTTGAATATGTTCCCATACACCTTCGATAATGTGTAAATCAGTTCTACAAACTCCTGCAGCACCAATTTTAACAATAACATCTGACGATTTTTCTAATTTTGGATCTGGCATTTCTTGCTCAGTCACCCAAACTTTTTCATCCATTTTTGGATTATATTTATGTAGAACTTGTGCTTTCATAATTACTCTCTATTTTTTTTGTTTGTTAATTTTTTTAATAACAAACCCTATCCAATATTCAGGTCAACTAAGAGTCAACTGCACAAAAAAGTGTCCAAAAAGTTAACAAAATACAACTTCTGGTTGGTTGTTCATTTTTAATTATGTCCTAAAATAAGAAATGCCAAATTTAACATCTGTTGAAAAAGAATTCTCTAACCTCACTAAGAAAAGAGGTTTTTTATCTTCTTTGATTGATAAAGATATAGCTGATAGCTGGAAGAGATGTATTTCAACAGGATTGGATCCGCTTAAAAAACCAAAGAGAACGATTCTTTCTTCTAAAGAGCTTGATGAGCTTAAAGAAAAAAATGAATATATTAGAAGACTGATAAACCCTGAGCTTGAACTTCTATATTCACAAATAGCTGGAACAAACTTTATGGTAGCATATTCTGACAGCACTGGCTCAGTTATGGATACTATTTACGATAAAACCTGTCTTAAAACTGATGTTGGAAAAATTGTAATACCTGGTTCAATTTGGAGAGAAGAAATTGGAGGTACTAATGGATTAGGACAGGTTGTAACTCTCAATAAAGACTCCATAGTTTCAGGTAAAGAGCATTTTTTTGAGTCACATGGAAAATTATCTTGCTTTGCAAGTCCAATACTAAATCATGAAGGTAAAACAATAGGTATAATAGATGCTTCTACTGATGTGCATTCAAGAGAGCAGCACACACTAGCGCTAGTTAAGCTTGCTACAAAAAGCATTGAAACAAAATTATTTATAAATCAATTTAAAGATGAATTAATTTTATCTTTCCATCCACGCCAAGAATATCTTAGTACTAATAGTGTTGGTTTGCTTGCAATTAATGGTGATGGATTTGTTGTTGGTTCTAATTCAAACGCACGAATAATGCTACATGGACTAGCACCATTAAAGAATGAGAATTTTAATAATATTTTTACAACTTCATTTTCTTCAATAGCAAATGAACTTTTACAAAATAAAATCCTAAAAATTTCTGATCATTTAGGTTCGTATGTCTTTATAATAAAAAGTCAAAATTTTAAGAAAAAAATATCCAAAGAAACAGGAATAAAAACTTATGCGTGCAATAACTGTAAAGGTTCTAAGTTTAAGGAAGAAAGATGTGTTTTAATTAAATCTGCATTTATAGAAACTGGAAATATTAGTGCAGCTTCTAGAAAACTTGGTGTATCAAGAACCACAATTTACAAACATCTAAAATAAAATTAATTTTTATAATTTCTTATTAAGAAAAATAGGTAGGAAAAGAAAGAAGTTAATAAAAAAAATATCATAGCAAATCTAAAGCCTGAAATTTCTGAATAGCCTAAGTTCATTGTGAGATCAATAATAACACCAATGATCCATTGAAGCGCAAATGCTCCAATAAAAAGAAGCAGATTAAATGATGTCAGTGCTTTTCCTGCATTTGAAAGTGAAAAAGCCATACCTACTGCTGGTTGGGTTAAGGATAAAAAAACAGAACTTACAGCAAAAAAAGCCCAGTGATATGCTCCTGCTTTAGGTCCAAGATAAATTATAAAAGCTAGAACAATTAAATTTAACGGTGCACCAAACTTCAATAATCTTATCGCATCTGAAACATTTTTTGAAATTTTAGGAACTAAATAGCCCCAAGATAGGAATGATATTAAGAGAGAAAAATAAATTAAGAAAAGACCATTTGCACTTTGTTCGGGTGTATATCCTGAAACTTTAATCATCCATGGTCCTGCCCAAAGTGTCTGAATAGCAAACAATCCACCATAATTAAAAAATCCCATTGGAACTAAGCTTTTAAAAAAACTATTGTTCCAAATTTCTTTTAAAGAACCATTATCATTTGAGTTACTTTGAATATTTGCTTTATTCCAATTAGGTATAAAAAAAATAATTAAGATAATACAAAATATGGTTAATAGAGCTAAAGTGATAAAAATCATTCTCCATCCAATTATCGGTAAAAAAAATTGTACAGGCAAACTAGAAGAGAGCATTCCAATTGCGCCCACCATTAACATCCATGAATTTGCTCTTTGTTGCGTTTCATCTTGATACCAAATTCTATATGCAGTAAGCGGCCCCATCAAACAAGCGCCTACGCCTATTCCAATTAAAATTCTTGATATTAAAAGAGTAATAAAATTTTCTGATAAAGAAAATGAAATCATACCCAATACAGCTATAAGTAAAAAATATGATACTATTTTTTTTGGTCCCTTATTATCTAATAAATAACCTAATGGAATTTGAACAGCAGCAAAACCTAAAAAATATCCACCTCCCAAAAGTCCTAAGTCACCAGCTGATAAATCAAACTCTGATATAAGATTAGGTGAAATAGTTGCAGTGATTGCTCTTAGTAAATTAGAGATATAATAACTGAGAGCAAATACCAAAAATATAGTTATCGCTTTTTGTTTTGGTAAAATAACTTTATTCATAATTAAAAATTATAAAGAAATTAATTTACTTTATTTTTGCAATTTCCTGTTTTGAAAAACTCATCAATATTGTCTATGGCTAGATTGGCCATAGCAATTCTTGTGTGCTTAGTGGCACTTCCAAGGTGAGGCAAAATAAAAACACTTTTAATCTTCAGATAGCCTGGATTTAAATTTGGTTCACCCTTATAAACATCAAGTCCTGCTGCATAAATTTTTCTTCTGTTTAATGCATCTATTAAAGCTTCATCTTCAACAATGTCTCCACGAGCTACATTTGTTATAACCGCACCTGTTGGAAAATATTCTAATGTTTCTTTATTAATTAAATTTTCTGTTTCTTTTGTTGCGGGGCAACAAATTGACAATACATCTGAAACTCCAAAAAGACTTTTAATGCTATCATGATAAATGGCACCTTGTTCTTTTTCGTCACTTAGTTTTGATCTGTTGTGATAATGAATAATCATTCCTAAAGATTTTGCAATTTTTGCAATCTTTTGACCTATTCTCCCCATTCCTAAAATTCCAAGCCTCGTACCAGTTAACTGTTTTCCTATCAAATAATCTGCAGACCATTTCCAGCTACTTTCTTTTGCAGCCTGAATGCCCTCTGGAACTCTTCTACATGCTCCAAGAATTAATAAAATTCCAATCTCAGCTGTGGCATCAGATAAAACTTCTGGTGTATTAGTTACAGCTATTCCTCTTTTTTTTGCTGCTTCTAAATCAATGTTCCCAAATCCAACTGCAAAATTAGAAATTACCTTAATACTGTCTGGAAGTTTGTTTATGGTCTCTTCATCCATTTTATCAGTTAAAGAAGTTAATATTGCATCATGACCTTCACTTAATTCGATAAGCTTTGATTGAGAATATAATTCATCATTGCCATTAAATTTTGCATCAAATATTTTTGAAGCTTTGTCTTCAGATTCTTTTAACAATCTTCGTGTAATTAGAATTTTTTTCATAGTTAGTTTTTTTGTAATATTTTTGGTTTTGGGCCACCAGTATACCAATCTAATATCTCAATGGTATGTAAAATTGGAGTTTTCGTTCCATTAGAAATTTGAGTAATACAACCAATATTTCCAGTTGATATAAAATCTGGTTTCAAACTTTCAATATTTTTTACTTTTTTACTTAATAATTCTTTGGCAATTTCAGTTTGCAAAATATTATAAGTTCCAGCAGATCCACAGCAGATGTGGCCTTCTGGAATTTCCATAATTTCATTATTTGTTTTTGAAAGTAATGACATGGGTTGACTGTGTACTTTTTGTCCATGTTGCATTGAACATGCAGAATGATAAGCAATTTTGTACTTCTTATCTTTTACTTTAAAATTTAATTTTAAATTAGTATCTAAATATTCAGAAACATCTTTTGTTAAATCAGAAATCACTTTTGCTTTCTTTTTCATTTCTTCATCATCTTTAAAAATGAAACCATAGTCTTTCATGGTAGTTCCACAGCCAGAAGTATTTGATAAAATAGCGTCTAAATTTCCTTTTTGATGTTCGTCATACCAAGTATTAATATTATTTCTAAAATCTTGGTGCGCGTCATCTTCTTTTCCCAAATGATGATTTAATGATCCACAACATCTGATCTTTTTAGGCACAACCACTTCAACTCCATGTCTATTTAAAAGTCTGATTGTTGCCTCATTAATTTGAGGAGAAATTTCTTTTTGAACACATCCAGTTAAAAGAGCAACTCTTGCAATTTTATTTTTCCCACTTACAGAATAAACTTCTTTTTGTTTTATAGATTTTTTAGGAAAACTTGTTGGCATCAAATTCATCATATCTTTTATTTTTAATGGCATTAAAAATTGAAAAGGTTTAGCTAATTTAACCATATAACTTGCTAATCTAAAGTATCCTGTGTTTGGTAACACTACTGATAAAAAATTTCTAATTGTTCTATCAAAAAAAGATCTTTCATAGTTTTTTTCAATATATTTTTTACCATGATCAATGATGTGCATATAATTTACTCCAGCAGGACAAGTGGTCATGCAGCTATAGCAAGACAAACATCTATCTATATGTTTTACAGTTTTTGCTGTTGGCTTTTTTTGATTTTCCAACATATCTTTAATCAAATAAATTCTTCCTCGCGGTCCATCTAATTCGTCACCAAATATTTGATGGGTTGGACAAGTTGCATTACAAAAACCACAATGAACACACTTTTTAAAAATTTTTTCTGTTGCAGCGTTGTCACTGTCTTTTAATTGTTTTTCAGTAAAGTTTGTTTGCATTAAATTCCTCTATACATTTTTCCAGGATTAAAAATTCTTTTAGGATCAAAACTTTTTTTGATCTTTTCTGATATTAAAAGTCTTATATCGTCTACTGTAAAAATTGTTTCTTCGTAATCATATTCATCCGATGTCTTTATGATAGTTAAATAACCACCTAATTCTTTGGTCAATTTTTTAATATCGCTAACCTTAGAGTTCTTTTTTGATTGAACCTCTATCCAATATAATGAGCCACACCAATCAATGTAATATTTATACTTATTACCTAAGAATTGCATCAACTTAGGGCCTTTCGAAGGAGGCACTACTACTCTTAAAAGGTTATTCTTTGTTGATTTGAATATTTCAAGATTATTTATTTTTTTCCAAAATGGTGTTGATTGATGAACATCTAAAACTGTTGTATTCAGCTTACTAAGCTCCAGTTCATTTGTTAAAGCTTTTAATTTTTCATCTATTGAAATTTTATCTCCTTCTATTCTTAGTGCTAAAAATGAACCTTTGTATTTTAAGTCATTAAATTTAAAGACCATCTCTTTGTTTTGGTCATAATTTTCATCTTTGGGTTCTTCAGGAATATAAACAGCTCCAGAGACTTCGCTGCTTGAACTAGATATCTTATCAAATAAATTTTTAACTAATTTTTTATCATCAGTATGTATAGTAATTGTATTAGATAATTTTTTTTTAGGTAGAACCTTCAATGTTATTTCAGTTAAAGCAACTAAAGTTCCAAAAGATCCTGTTACTAGTTTTGATAGGTCATAACCTGTAACATTTTTTACAACTGTCCCACCTGATTTAATTATATCTCCTTTACCATTCACACCTCTAAAACCTAATATGTGATCTCTTAAACTTCCTACTTTAAATCTTCGAGAGCCAGCAAAGTTACAAGCTAAATGGCCTGCTATGGTGCCCTTATTTGATTTTCCATTTTCAATAAATCCAAAATCAATAGGCTCAAAAGCAAGTTCTTGATTGTTTTTTTCTAACTCCTTTTCAACTAACTCTAATGGCGTGTTAGCTTTAACCTTAATATATAGTTCTTCAGGCAAATACTCAATTACACCTGACAACTTAGACATAGATAGTTTTTTTGCAGATTGAATGTTGTTACCAATAAAATTTTTTGAACCTGTGCCAATTATTTCTGTTGGTTGGTTTTTTTTGTAAAGTTCCTGAACTAGATTTGAAACTTGCAGCTCATCTTCTGGATAATAAGTATTATTAGAATCTTGGAAGATCTGGGAATTTTTCTTCATTTCTGTGGACATGTACCCTTCCTTCCTCTGCACATTTTCTTAATATTGGATAAACTTTTCCTGGGTTTAGTAAATTTTTTTCATCCAGTGATTTTTTAATATCTAATTGTTGTTGAATATCTGTATTATTAAACATCTCACACATTAGTTCTCTTTTTTCTACTCCTACCCCATGTTCTCCAGTGATCACTCCCCCTAATCTAACGCACGTCTTTAGTATCTCGGCTCCAAATTCCTCTGTTTTTCGCAGTTGTTCTTTATCACTTCCATCAAACATTATTAATGGATGTAAATTTCCATCTCCTGCATGAAAACAATTTGCTACAGGTAATTTGTATTTTTCAGAAAGTCTTTTTATTTCAAGTAAAGCTTCCGCAAGTTTTCCTCTTGGTATGGATCCGTCCATACAATAATAATCTGGTGCCATAGCTCCACATGCTGGAAATGCTGCTTTTCTACCTGCCCAAAATGATAGTCTTTCTTTTTCATTTTTACTCAATTTTAAACTTGAGCAATTATTTTTTTCACAAATACTTCTGACTTGTTTTAATAATTCATCTACCTCAGATTCGGTTCCATCTAATTCTACAATCAATAAAAGTTCTGCATCTCTTGGATATCCTGCTTTACTAAAATTATCTGTTGCCTCTATCAAAGCTTTATCCATTATTTCCATACCTGCTGGAACAATTCCACTTGAAATTATTTCCGATGCTGCATTTCCACCTTCTTCAATTGTTGGAAAGCCTATTAGTGCTGCTTTAACGACTTGAGGATTTTTTAAAATTTTTACTGTCACTTCAGTAATCACTCCTAATAATCCTTCTGAACCACAAATTAATCCCATTAGATCATACCCTTCTTGATCAAGAGTTTTTCCACCAACTCTACAAACTGTTCCATCCATCATTACCATTTCAACACCTAAAATATTATTAGTTGTCGTTCCATATTTTAGAGAATGGACGCCTCCAGAATTTTCAGCAACATTGCCTCCTATTGAGCATGCAAGCTGACTTGATGGATCTGGCGCATAGTAAAAATTTTTATGCTGTACAGCATGTGTTATTCCTAAATTTGTTACACCAGGTTGGGTTACTACACATTTATTTTCAAAATCAATTTCTATAATTTTATTAAATTTTCCAAGACTTAATAAAATTGCATCATTTAAAGGTAGGGCTCCTCCTGAAAGACCAGTGCCGGCCCCTCTTGGTACAACTTTAATATTTTCTTTATGACAAAATTTTAAAATATTACTTACTTCTTCAGTGTTTTCTGGCATCACAACAGCCAATGGTGTCTGTGTGTAAGCTGCTAATGCATCAGTTTCATATGGTTTAATATCATCTGCATGACTTAAAACATTTTCTGGATTGATAATTTTTGCAAGATTTTTAAAAATATATTCTTTTTTATTAATCGTTGCTTTGTCAATCTTTGGCAGAACTAATTCACTCATTAGTCTTAGCCTAGCATTTTTTTGATATTTTCCAATGCGTTAGATATGTTGTCTTGTGAAGCTGCATAGCTAAATCTTACGTAATCTTGGCAAGTTTTACCAAAAGCTGTTCCTGGAACTATTGCTACCCCTGCTTCATGCATACATTTTTTTGCAAATTCTGAACCATTCATTCCTGTTCCAATAACTTTAGGAAATGCATAAAAGGCTCCTCCTGGTAAACTGCATTCCACACCTGGTAAACTATTTAAACCTTCGTGAATCAATTTCCTTCTTTGATCAAATTTTACCATCATTTCATGGATTGCATCATCTGGTCCATCTAAAGCTGCAATTCCTGCAAATTGTGAGGGAGCATTAACACATGAAACACTATTAATAATTAGTCTGTTTACATGTGGTATTAATTCTTCTGGCCACACACTCCATCCCATTCTCCAACCCGTCATGGCGTAAGCTTTGCTCCAACCATCTAAAACGATTAATCTATCTTGCAGATCGGGGTAATTAAAAAATGTTGGCATTTCCTTTCCATCATAAATTTGTCTACTATAAATTTCATCGCTAAGGATTGCTACATGAGGATGTTTTTTTAACCCTTCTGCTAAAACATCTATTGCAGATTTTTCAACAAAACTTCCCGTTGGATTATTCGGGTTAATTAATATTAGCAATCTAGTTTTATCTGTAATTAAAGATAGAATTTTTTCTGGATCAAATTTTAAATCTTTATCTTCTGTTAAGTCATAAGGAACTGCTGTTGAACCTGTATAATTAATCATTGACTCATATATTGGGAATGCTGGTGTTGGATGTATAATTTCCGCACCTGGTTCACCAAAACATTGTATAGCATAATACATTGTTGGTTTCCCACCTGGCATTATCAATACTCTTTCAGGATCAATATCCTTATTGTAAAGTTTTTTAATTTTTCTAGTAACAGCTTGTCTGCACTCTAAAATTCCATTTGATAAAACATATCCATGATGACCTTCATCTAATGCTTTTTTTGCAGCATCTACTACGTGTTGGGGTGTCTTAAAATCAGGCTGACCTAAACCTAAGTGGATCATTGGTTTGCCTTGTGCTTCTAATTTTTTTGCTTCAGCTAAAACACTAAATGCAGATTCTGTTCCTAGTCTTTGTAAATTTTTTGCTAATTTCATAATAATTAAATTCTAGTGTTAATAATTTATAATTTAATTTATTTTTTATATATATAATTTTGATAAGTAAAAACTATTTTCTATAAATTAATTTTGACGCGTCTAATTCTTTCAAGGTCTTACAACCCATTAATACCATATTTCTATTGATTTCATCATGCATGTTTTGCAATAGACGTTCCACACCTGGTTGACCCCCAGCACTTAAAGCAAATAAAAACATTTTCCCAAAGCTGCATGCTGTTGCACCAGCTGCTAAAGCTTTTAAAACATGAGTTCCACGTCTTACTCCGCCATCTAAAATAATTTCTAATTTATCCCCTACAGCTTCTCTAATTGCATTAACTTGATCAAAGGGTGATCTTGAGCCATCTAATTGTCTACCCCCATGATTTGAAATCATTATTGCTGTACAGCCAATATCTATTGCTCTTTTTGCATCTTCAACCGACATTACACCTTTAAGAGCAAATGGGCCGTTCCATCTTTTTACACAATATTCTGCATCCTTCCAATTCATGGCTGGATCATATTGTTCATTAATATATTCAATGACTGATTTTGAAATATTGGTTCCTTTATCTGTTTTATTTTTAACATTAGATAATTCAAATTTTTTATGAGTAAAATAATTAAATACCCATTCAGGTCGCATGGCAAAACTCATTAAACTTTGAAGTGTCAATTTTGGAGGAGTAGTAAAACCAGTTCTGTGATCTCTTTCTCTATTTCCAGCAACTAATGTATCAACTGTTAGACACATACCATTAAAACCAGACACTCGACATCTATCTATTAAGTCATCGGTAATTGATTGATCTTTATGAACATATAATTGAAATAATTTTGGTCCACTTGAAATATCAGCAACCTCTTCAATGGTATTATTAGCCATTGTAGACATACTATAAAAGGTTCCAAATTTTTCAGCAGCTCTTGCTGAGGCTTTGTCACCTTCATGATGGTAAAGTCTTTGCATTGCAGTTGGTGAAAGAAAAATTGGCATATCAATTTTTTTTCCAAAAACAGTCGTTGAAAGATCTGGTTTACCAACACTAGCTAGAATATTTGGAATTAAATCACAATCATCAAAAGAATCTGTATTTCTTTTTAAGGTTTTTTCATCATCTGCACCGCCATCAATGTAGTGAAAAATTGGAGAAGGTAATCGTTTTTTTGCTAATTTTCTAAAGTCATTAAAATTATAGCAGTCTTTTAGGTTCATTGATTAAGTTAAAATGTTTTAAAAAAGTTAAACATATAACTATTAGCACCAGGATTTTTTGTTCCTAAGCTTGCATTAGAAAGATGATTATAAGAAAAACCAAGTTGACTATTACTAACAAAGTCTACTGAAATTTGTAATTCACTTTTAAATTCTAGAATATGACCAAGATCTTTACCATCACCCTTACTGTATAATCCTGGTGCAAAGCTTGGTGTAAAATTAATTTTACCTAGCTTATATTGTGCCTGAACACCTGTATAAATATATGCAGCAGAGTCTGCAGTCACTAATGCACCTGTTATGGGAGAAATATTACCTAAAAAAGTATCTCTATTTAAATCCTCATTTTGATGTTGAAATCCAATTAATGTTGATTTTTTACCAGTATCACTGAAATCAAACATTCCAGAATAAACATTAAATTTAGAACTATTTTCTTCAGCATAAACAACTGAAGATAATAGGCTGAAGAAAATGATAAAAATAAATCTTGATATCAACTTGTAATGTTTCATTTAAATTTTGTTATTTTTATTTAATATTATTTTTTTATATATTATTGCACCACCAAACAAAAATAACAATAATGGTAATAACCATAAAACATATGTGTTTTTGTTTAATTGGGGGTCAAAAATTACCCAGTCACCATATTTTTCTCTTAAAAATTGATATATTTGTTTTTCTTTTAATCCTTCATTAATTTTTCTATCAACAATTAATTTGATGCTAGAAGCAAACTCTGATTCAGAATCGTATACTGACTGACCTTGACAAATTAAACAACGAACATTCTTTAAAATTTTATTTTTTAAAATATCATTTGTTTCAGCTGATTTTAACTCTGAAAAGTTTGCAACTACAAATAGGATTATAAATATTTTTAATACTTTCATTTAATAATTAATTTAATTTCATTAACAATTTCTTGATTGATTGGACCAACAAATTTTTTGATTATATCTTTATTTTTATCTATTAAAAAAGTTTCTGGAACTCCATAAGCTCCAAATTCAACTCCTAGAGTTCCATCTTTATCAATTAAAATTCTTGAATATGGATTGCCAAGGTCATTAATAAATTTTTTTGCATTATTAAAATTGTCTCTATAATTTAATCCAATTAGTTTAATTGATTGGTTTTTACTTAGTTGCATTAATAAGGGGTGTTCTGTTCTACAAGGTACACACCAGGAAGCCCAAATATTTACAATATAAAAGGTGTTCTCTTCAAAAATGTTATCTGAATTTACATAATTATTTGAATAAAAGTCTTTTGCTTTAAAGGTTGGGATATTTTTTTTTTCATTAACCTTGGGTGTGTAGTTATTTGGAGTATTTAATCCTTTATAAAAAATAACAAAACAAAAGCTTAAAAAAATAACTATAACAAATAAGCTAAACTTATTTTTCATATCTCTCTTTTAAATAAACTCATTAATCCACCAAGACTTAACAATAAAACTGATATCCATATCCAAACCATAAATGGTTTTACTTGATATCTAATATTAAAATATTCATTACCCTTTACAAGATTCATTACTAAAAACTTGTCCTCTAATAGTGTTGTTCTTATATCTGCTTCACTAGTAATAATTATAGGCTGATTATAAATTCTAATCTCAGGTTTTAATTCTATAGTTTTGCCATTTTTGTCTTTTATTTCAAAAGAGGCAATGATGGAGTTAAAATTACTTTCATTTCTTTCTTCTATCTTTTTAAAAAAAATTTCACCTTTATTATAATCATATCTTTCACCAATTTTTATGTTGGTTATAATTTCTGAGGATAAAATACTATTAAATAGGATACTTAATATTAATAAACTAAAACCAAAGTGTGAAACAGTTTGAGAGATATTATTAAATTTTTTAATAAATAATTCTTTTAAAGTGGTAAAGAAAAGAAAAAAAGCAGCTGAAATTAAAACTGTATAAAAAAGTAAGTCAGCAGTTAAATTTTTTATAATAAAAAAGGTTAACATTACCGAAATTATAAATGTGATAATAAGTGAGTTCTTATTTTCAATTTTTGATTTAATCCATTTAAGTCTTGGTCCAAGAGACATAAATAATAGAAATGGTATTAAAAAAGGAACAATTAATTTTTGATAAAAAGGAGGCCCTACTGATATTTTTTCACTAGATATTACATCTAGAAAAATTGGATATACCGTACCTATTAAAACAACAGCTAAAAAATACATCATAAACCAATTGTTTATTAAGATAGAAGTTTCTCTACTAAGCCAAAAAAAATTATTTGAGCTTTTATTATTTTCTTTGTGAAATATAAAAAATATTCCTAACGATAAGACAATTAGTGCAAATAAAAATATTAATATAAAAATACCTCTTGCAGGATCATTAGCAAATGTATGTACAGAATTTAATATTCCAGATCTTACTAAAAAAGTTCCACACATACTTAGGGTGAATGTTGTGATGGACAGTACAACTGCCCAAGATGTTAGTGATGCTCTTCTTTCTAACACTACAATGCAATGCAATAATGCAGTTAGTGTTAGCCATGGCATTAAAGAAACATTTTCAACTGGGTCCCAAAACCAAAAACCTCCCCATCCTAGTTCGTAATATGCCCAAATTGATCCAAGCATAATTCCAATAGTTAGAAAAATCCAAGAAACTAAAACCCATTTTTTAATATGCTGCCCCCATTCTTTGGTGACATAATTTTGTGTAACTGCGGCAAGGGATGATGAAAATATTATAGAGGTACCAACATAACCTAAATATAAAATTGGAGGATGAATTGCTAAAGCTGGATCTTGTAAAATTGGGTTAAGACCAAGACCTTCATTAGGAATTGGAAATAAATAATTAAAAGGATTAGATGTTATTAATACAAATAAGAAAAACCCGATAATTATTATTTGCTGAAATAATAAAGTTAAAATTCTATATTTTTTAGGCTGCTCTCTTGATTTAATTAAAAACAAAAAAATAAATAAAGTTAATACTAATAACCATAATAACAAACTTCCTTCATGGTTTCCCCAAGTTCCTGAGATTTTATAGAATAATGGTTTGGTTGTGTGAGAATTATTAAAAACAGTCTCATTACTAAAGTCTGAATTTATAAAAGATACAATCAAGCTCAAAAAACTCACAATTACAAAAACTAACTGTAGAAATGATAGAGATAATATATTTTGGTTAATCTGCTTATTAGTTTTATTGAAGTCTTTAATTGAAACTCCACAAAGCAATACCGAAAGTAACAACCCTAAAATTAAAGAATAATAACCTATCTGATTAGCTAGCAATTTATTTATCTCCTAAGGCTTCTTTAACTTCTGGGGGCATATAATTTTCATCATGTTTTGCTAAAATTTTAGTAGCTGTAAAATAATTCTTATCTTTTAAAAAACCTTCAGCAACCACTCCTTTTCCTTCAGCAAATAAATTAGGGACTGCCCCTGTATAGACAATATTAATTTCATTTTTAAAGTCAGTAATGACAAAATTAACTTTATCAGAATCTATAAAAATCGATTGTTCTTTAACCATCCCACCCACTCTTATTTTTTTTTTATTTAATTCTATTAAAGATTTTATTTCAGACGGAGACTGAAAATATACAACGTTTTCTTTTAATGATTGTAAAACTAAAAAAACTGTTAAAATTACTGAGGCTAAGATTAAAGCTAAGAATATAAATCGTAATTTAACCTTTTTACCATACATGGTTTATTAGTTAAATATTTGATGTATTGGATAATATTTCTCTATTAATATTTTGTGATCTTGCAGCTCTAGCTTTCTCAACATTTAGAGAACCAAATTTAGAAGCAAATCTTTTTTGCTCTTTTGAAAGTTGTAATTTAGTTACAAAGTACAGGGCTGTAAAACTAATCAATGTAAATGAAAAAGCTGACCAAACGTAAGCTCCATATCCATTCATTGAAATTATTTCATTTATCATAATCTATCTAATCCTTTATTTTTAACTTTTATCAGTTCGGTATTATATTTCATCAAAAAAATGAGTAATGAAAAAAGGGCAAATGCCGCAGTCATAATGCCCAATGGGACTAACATTGATGGGTGAATTGCTGTGTTGGTTGATAAAATATTAATTGAAGCTGGTTGATGTAACGTGTTCCACCAGTCTACGGAAAATTTAATGATGGGAACATTTACCACTCCTAAAATTGCAATCAAAGATGTAACTTTTATTACTTGTTCTTTGTCCTCATAAATTCTCCAAGCCAATAAATACATTCCATAAAACAAGGCTAAAATTAACATAGAAGTTATTCTTGCATCCCAAGCCCACCAAGTACCCCAAGTTGGTTTTCCCCAAATTGATCCTGTTACTAATGCTATAATATTAAAAATGAATCCAGAAGGTGCTAAACTTTTAGCAATTAATGCAAAATTTTTATTTTTAAAAACAAAACTTCCAACAGACAAAAAAGCTAAACTTGTAAATATTCCAAGTGATATCCATGCAGCTGGCACATGAACATACATAATTCTTACTGCATCACTTTGTTTATAATCTTCAGGTGAAAGTATAAGCGCTTCTGTTAAACCAATTGTTAGGACAATAATAAATAAAAATAGAACATACTTTGGTGCTTTAGAGGTTATTGCAAAAATTTTATTAGGTTCAAAATATTTAAACATTTTTAAATTATATATATTAAAAAAAAGATAATTTAATTTTTTTTATGGAAGATCATCCTGATCAAGAATGCAGAGGGAGTCAATAATGATAAAAACGTTATTTAACACTCTTGATCAGAACATAAATATAGATAGCAACTATATATGTCGAAGATTTGAATTAATTGTGTTTAAAAAAAGAATTAATTAGAGGGCTTAAAGTAGCTAGAGCCTCTTTTGCCAGAAAAAATCTCTTCAATTAAAGGATGTTTAATTGGATCTTCTGAATCGTCCATTAATAGATTTTGTTCTGAAACATATGCTTCATATGTAATTTCATCATTTTCGGCTAACAAATGATAAAAAGGCTGATCTTTTCTAGGACGAACATTCTTTGGAATAGATTGATACCATTCTTCAGAATTATTAAATTCGAAATCAACATCATAAATTACACCTCTGAACTCAAAGTGTTTATGTTTTACAATGTCTCCTATTGAAAATTTTGCTTTTTGAATTGCCATTACTATTAATATGGGGGTTTAAGAACAAAAATCAATAAAAAACATTTATATTTTTTTTATTATGTTAATATCTGTCAAGTGAATAAATCTTTTCTTAAATTTGCAACTGACTTTGGGCCTTTAGCCATTTTTTTTTATTATTATTATAATAATGATAAGAATCTAGCAGTTGCGATTCCTCCACTCATAGTTGCAACATTAACTGCGCTAGCTGTTGTTTGGTTTTTTGAAAAAAAAATACCTATGATGCCATTAATAAGTGGTATCTTAATTACATTTTTTGGGGGTCTAACAATTTATTTTGATGATCCAGTTTTTATTTATGTAAAGCCAACGATCATTAATATTTTATTTGCCCTTGCTTTATATTTTGGAAAATATTTTACAAAAGAACCTGTCCTTAAAAAGATTATGGGTAAGTCAATTGCTCTAACTGATATGGGTTGGGAATTATTAAACAAAAGATGGATGTACTTTTTCTTCTTCCTTGCAATCCTTAATGAATGTGTCTGGAGAACGCAAACAGAAGAGTTTTGGGTTAATTTTAAGGTATGGGGCATGTTACCAATAACCCTTGTCTTTACAGCATTTCAAATATCATTGATTAATAAATACAAGCTTGATGAATAGAAACTTAAAGCTAGTTGTAAATAATCCTCACAAACAAATAGAAGAAAGACAATTTTTTGAAAAAAATGAACTTAAAATCATTTTAGATCTATATGCAAAAATGGTCTCTGAAGGATCATGGAAAGACTATGGTCTAAACATTTCTAACAGGCAGGTTAGTTTTAGTGTCTTTAAAAATGCAGCAGAGAATGCTTTGTATAAAATTTGTAAAAACTTTAAACCTAGCAATAAAAATTTAAAGTATTTAATTACAGATTCTAATGGGAAAGTTTTAAAAAATTCCTTTGATCTAGAAATTTTACTTAAAAATACTAATTGGAAGAACCTTAAGAAATAAAAAGACTATCGTCTTTGACCAAATAATCTTAACAACATTATAAACAAATTTATAAAGTCTAGGTAAAGAGTTAAAGCACCCATTACAGCTTTTTTACCCATCAACTCACCCGTATCGCTTGATACATACATGTTTTTAATTTTTTGAGTGTCATAAGCAGTAAGACCTACAAAAATTAAAACACCTAGAATTGAGATTACAAAATCCATCATTGAAGATTTTAAGAACATGTTAACAACTGATGCAACAATAATTCCAATTAAGCCCATCATTAAAAATGATCCTAATTTTGTAAGATCTCTTTTAGTTGTGTAACCATACAAACTCATTGCACCAAAAGTAATAGAGGTAATAAAGAATACTCTAGTGATACTCGCTCCAGTATAAACTAGGAATATTGAAGATAATGATAACCCCATTAAAGAGGCAAAAACCCAAAAAGTAGTTTGAGCAGCCGAAGCTGTCATTTTATTAATTCTAGCACTCATGTAAAAAACTACTCCAAGTGGAGCAAGCATTACAATCCATTTAAAACCTGAAAGAAATATTGTATTTCCTAAGCTTGTTAATGCTGTAATTGATCCATTAGCATCTGTTACTACAGATAGTTTGAAAAATATTAAAGATATAAGTCCTGTTAACAAAATACCAGAAGCCATGTAGTTGTAGACTTTTAGCATGTAGGCTCTTAAGCCCTCATCCATTACTACTGTTGATTGCTGAGCTTCTTTTACTTTATTTAATATGTTTTGCTTATTGAATTCCATGACACATATATAATAGCCTTTTACTATTATTTCAAGATGTCTTAATAAGATTAAATAATTATGAATTATAAAAAATTAGGAAATACAGATTTAAAAGTAAGCACTATTTGTCTCGGTACTATGACTTGGGGTGAACAAAATACCCAAAATGAAGGTTTTGAGCAGATGGATTATGCTTTAGATCAGGGTGTAAACTTTTGGGACACTGCGGAAATTTATTCTGTTCCACCAAGACAAGAAACGTTTGGTCATACTGAGACTATTATTGGTAATTGGTTTGAAAAAACAAAAAAGAGAGACAAAGTAATTTTAGCTTCAAAAGTTTGTGGCCCAATGAGAGAGTATGTAAGAGGTGGTGGAAATCAATTTGGAGAAAAGAATATTACAGAAGCACTTGAAGGAAGTTTAAAAAGATTAAAAACGGATTGTATTGATTTGTACCAATTACATTGGCCAGAAAGAAAAACAAATTTTTTTGGCAAACTAGGTTATGAACATGATGATAGCAATGAGTGGACTAGGTTTGAAGATATTCTAGGAAATTTAAAAAAATTTATTGATCAAGGAAAAATTAAATACGTTGGTGTATCGAATGAAACACCGTGGGGATTATCTAAATATTTAGAGCTTTCAAAAGATAAAAATTTACCAAGAATGCTTTCAGTTCAAAATCCTTATAATTTATTAAATAGAACTTATGAAATTGGACTTGCAGAAATGTCTATTAGGGAGCAAGCCGGATTGCTAGCTTACTCTCCTCTCGCGTGTGGTTATTTATCTGGAAAATACAGAAATAAACAATTGCCAAAAAATTCTAGAATGGAAAGAGATGGTGATTTTTGGTCTAGATATAATAATCAAAATGCTGAAAAAGCTATTGAATTATATTATGAAATATCAAAGAAACACAATCTGGATTTAGCTCAAATGTCTTTAAAATTTTTAGAAATTCAGCCGTTTGTAACATCGGTTATCATTGGTGCAACGACAATGGAACAGTTGAAAACTAATATAGAAAGTATAGGTATAGATTTAAGTGAAGACGTAATTAAAGAAATAAATGAAGTACAAAAAATTTACCCTAACCCATGTCCATAATTAAAAATTTTATAATTCTAATTCTTGTAAGCTTATTTGCTGTTAGCGTAAATTCACAAGAAGTAAAAAAAGTTGGTAAATTTAAAGACTGGGAAACAATTATTATAACTGAACAAACCGGTAAAGTTTGTTTTGCTCAATCAGTTCCTGTGTTGCAGGCCCCAAAATCTAACCCTAGAGAAGCAAGAATGTTTGTTTCATTTAGACCTGCCGAAAAAATAAATGATGAAATAAGCGTTACTGGTGGCTATGAATTTAATAATCAAAACTCAATTATAGCTACTTCAGGTAAATCTAAATACAAATTTGATATTGCTCAAGAAGGTTTTGCTTGGATTGCTGATAACAAACTTGAAAACAAAATGATTAAGACCATGAAGAAAGGATCAAGAATTATGATCACTGGTCATAATCAAAAAGGCTCTCAAACTATAGACCATTATTCATTGTTAGGATTTACGAAAGCCTATAATGCTGCAAAAACTAGCTGCAGTTAATTAAATGAAATCTAAAAAGAAAATTGTACTCGCATATTCTGGCGGACTAGACACTTCTATTATTTTAAAATGGCTTCAAGAAAATTATGATGCAGAAGTTATTTGTTATACTGCAGATGTTGGGCAAGAAATTGATAGAAAAAAAATTATAAAAAATGCCAAAAGACTAGGTGTTAAAAATATCATTATTGAAGATTTAAAAGATACATTTGTAAAAGACTATGTCTTTCCAATGATTAGAGGGCATGCAATTTATGAAGGTGTTTATTTATTGGGTACTTCAATTGCAAGACCTTTAATTGCAAAACGTCAAATTGCTGCCGCTAAAAAATTTGGAGCTTATGCAGTTTCTCATGGTTCAACTGGCAAAGGAAATGATCAAGTGAGATTTGAATTAGGATATCATTACTTTGGTCCAAAAGTAAAAATTATTGCACCATGGAGAATATGGAAATTAAACTCTAGAACAGATTTAATTAAATATGCAAAAAAAAACAATATTCCAATTCCAACAGATAAAAAAGGTGCTCCTCCTTTCTCTATTGATGATAATTTATACCACACATCAACTGAGGGTAAGGTTTTAGAAAACCCAAAAAATTCAGCTCCTGAGTTTCTTTTTCAAAGAACAGTATCTCCTGAAAAAGCACCTAACAAAGCTTCATTTGTAACTATAGGATTTAAAAATGGAGACCCCATAACTGTTAATGGTAAAAAACTATCGCCTGGAAATTTGTTAGAAAAACTTAATAATGTTGCCGGCAAAAATGGAATAGGTAGAGTTGATTTAGTTGAAAACAGATTTATTGGGATTAAATCTAGAGGTGTTTATGAAACGCCTGGTGGAACACTTTTAATGTCAGCGCACAGAGCAATTGAGTCTGTTACTTTGGACAAAGAAACTATGCATAAAAAAGATGAAATTATGCCTAAATATGCTGAACTTATTTACAATGGTTACTGGTACTCAAAAGCAAGATTTAAACTTCAAAAAATTGTCGATCTTAAAAAGAATAAAGTTAATGGCTCTGTTAAGCTTAAATTATACAAAGGCAATATCACTATAATGTCTAGACAGACAAAAAGTAATGCTTACTCAATGAAAAAAGTTTCTTTTGAAGAAAATAAAACCTTTAATAAATCAAATGTAGAAAGATTTATTAACTTTCATAAACAAAAGCTTCGTTCATAAATTAATGAAAATAAAAGTATTTGCTGACACAATTTGTGGGTGGTGTTTTATTGGTCAAACAAGATTAAATAAAGCATTAAAAAATTTTCCTGAAACTAAGTTTGAGATAGAGCATGTTCCATTTCAACTAAATACTGACATGCCTAAAGAAGGAATTGAAAGAAACAAGTACTTAGAAATAAAGTTTGGTGGAAAAGATTTTGCTCAACCAATGTATGATCGAATGACAGAAGAGGCGAATAAAGAAAATCTTAATTTTAATCTAGATAAGATAAAGAAAACACCCAATACTGTATTTTCTCACTTATTAATAAAATTAGCCGAACAATCTAATGTACACAACGAAATTAAAGAAAAAATATATCAATCATACTTTATTGAAGGTCTTGATATTGGAGATAAAGAAATCTTAATTAATATTGGCAAAGAATTTAATATTAATGGAGATACAATCAATAATTTTTTTAATTTAAAAAATATTGAAGAAGTTAATTCATATATTTCAGTCGCAAGAGAGAAAGAAATTAATGGAGTACCCTTCTTTGAAATAGGAACAGATTTTATTTCAGGCGCCCAAAGCTCTGCAAATTTAGAAAGTGTAATAAAGTCCAATTTAAGCTAAAAATTAAAGGACACTTTATCCTTTGCCTTTAACATATAAATATCTATTCTAGCTATATGGAAGCACTAAAAAATTGGATGAAAGATGCCGCTAACATTTTATTTGATGATAGCAAAAATGATCTAAGGTCTTTACCAAGATCTGTTAGATTACAAATTTTATTAGTTCTGAGTTTCGTTTGGACAACTGTTTTTAGTTTATACATATTTTCTTATACAACTTTTGTATTTGGTTGGGCCGGTTTATACGTTGCTCATATTGGATTGATATTTGCAGTTTATATGACATTCAAACATTTTCATAAAGCAGAGGCGCAATCTAGCAGTGTATTCAAAACTAAAAACTTTGATCCATTTAAGATTATGGTTATTGTTTTTGTAATTGTATTCATCTTTGTATTTTCTAAGGGAATAGAAATTTTAACAAGTCCAAACCCTAGCTCTTATTCAATTCCATATGATGGACCAGTAAAATCAGTGTTTGAAAAATGGCTACCATTTAGTAAAGATAAGTAATGGATAAAATAGCAAAAATTTTACAGCTTGCACTAATGTGCATTATTTTAGTGAGCACTGTAATTGCTGTTGGTATGGAAATTAATAATATGTTTCTAAATCAATCTGTAATGCTAGCAGATTTACTTTTAATGTTTCTTTATTTAGAGGTCTTAGCAATGGTTCGTGTTTTTTGGAATCAACAATCAATCAGTATAACTTTACCTCTTTTAATTGCCATCACTGCTCTCGCACGATTTATTATATTACAAGGAAAAGAAATGGATCCATCAGCATTAGTCTATGAAGCTATAGCTATAGTTCTAATTGCATCTGCAATAGTTATTTTAAGATTAAGACACAGTGATAAATTGGGTCTAAAGAAAAGAAAATCTAAATAGTTTAAAATGATTTTTGAAGCTTCAAGGGCTAAAGCCGTTGATAAATTAAATACTTTTGTTGAACAAAATCTTTCAGATTATTCAAAACTAAGAAATTTTGATTTTGGGCCTAGTAATAGATCTAATGTTTCTTGTTTATCCCCCTATATAACTCACGGAATAATTAATGAATTAGAAGTAATTAATAAATCTCTTAAAAAGTTTTCATTTGCAAAAAATGAAAAATTTATTCAGGAAGTTCTTTGGCGTGTTTATTGGAAAGGTTGGCTAGAATTAAGACCTGATGTTTGGTCAGATTACTTAATAGAATTAGATAAAATTAAAAAAGAATTTAAAAACAATCAAAGTTATTTGGATGCAATTGAAGGAAAAACAAATGTAGATTGTTTTAATCAATGGGTAATTGAACTTAAAGAAAGCAATTATCTTCATAACCACACAAGAATGTGGTTTGCTAGCATTTGGATTTTTACACTAGAATTACCATGGCAGTTGGGGGCTGAGTTTTTTATGCAACATCTATATGATGGGGATGCTGCATCAAATACCCTTGGTTGGAGATGGGTTGCTGGCATTCAAACTCAAGGCAAGCATTACCTCGTAAGTGAATGGAATATAAATAAATTTACAAATAATAGATTTAAAAACATAAAACTAAATGAAAATGCCAAACCTATATCCAATGATAAGATATATTCTGTTATTAACAAAAGCTTTAAAAATTCTGAGATTTTGGAAGATAAAACTTTATTAATATTTGAAAATAATATGACATTTGAATTGTCTGATTTTAAAGAACATAAGTTTAAAAAAATTTTGTTAGTCTCAAATAATACAGATAGAACTATCAAATTAAGTGAAAAGGTGTTGAAATTTAAAGCAAATCTTTTAGAGGATCATAAAATAAGATTGAAACAAAAATCAATAAATTGTGAAACTATTAACATTAATGATTTAAAAAATATTACCGAAGAAGTTTATGCGCTTTATCCAACCGTTGGTGAAAATTTAAATTTTATTCAAAATAATCAATTAAAAAATATAAAATTTTTATATAGAAAGTTGGATCAGTTTTCTTGGCAATATTGTAATAAGGGTTTTTTTAATTTTAAAAATTATATTCCAAAAATTATTGCTAATTTTAATTAAAACCAACGTATCATTCCAATTATACCTGCTGTTGCATAAAAAAATTGCAACACAAGTATTCCCTTGTGACCTCCTCTATATGCCCAGATACCAATTAAAATGGCAGACAACAGTAACAAACAAAATCCTAAAAACTCTATTCCAATGTTTAAGGCTACAAACATAGAATAAAGGATTGCTGTAAAAACCCCTGTCCATTCAAAAAATTTATTATTCATTTCTATATTTATAGTATTTTAAAATAGTCTACTGAACAATATTTTAAGCTAGAAAGGTTTTTATTCCATCTAAAATATACTGAACACTTAATCCAACTAGAATAATTGCTATTACTCTTGAA